>Ga0316604_10000195_pt1 | contig 92834 bp, 89 predicted proteins | sample OWC_soil_day20_C_FD_207650 | JGI IMG/M metagenome (GOLD analysis project Ga0316604, IMG submission 207650) | Wetland soil microbial communities from Old Woman Creek delta, Ohio, United States - OWC_soil_day20_CT | ecosystem: Environmental > Terrestrial > Soil > Wetlands | place: USA: Ohio... | reverse complement strand
CGTTTCCGGGCTGCCGAACATGACGCCGATCTTCATGCGGATCTGGTTGATGAAGATCACCAGCGTGTTGGTGCGGTTGATGTTGGCGGTGAGCTTGCGCAGCGCCTGACTCATCAATCGCGCCTGCAGGCCGGGCAGCGAATCACCCATCTCGCCCTCGATTTCGGCTTTCGGCACCAGCGCCGCGACCGAGTCGATGACCACCACATCGACGCTCGCCGAGCGCACCAGCATGTCGGCGATCTCGAGCGCCTGCTCGCCGGTATCGGGTTGCGAAATCAGCAGCTCGTCGAGATTGACGCCGAGTTTTTGCGCGTAGGTCGGATCGAGCGCGTGTTCGGCGTCGATGAACGCGGCGGTGCCGCCGAGCTTCTGCATTTCGGCGATGACCTGCAGCGTCAGCGTCGTTTTGCCCGAAGATTCGGGGCCGTAAATCTCAACGACGCGTCCGCGCGGCAGGCCGCCGATACCGAGCGCGATGTCGAGCCCGAGCGAGCCGGTGGACACGACCCCGATGTCCTTGATGACACTGCCGTCGCCCATCTTCATGATCGAGCCTTTGCCGAACTGTTTCTCGATCTGCGCCAGCGCGGCAGCCAGGGCTTTTGACTTGTTGTCGTCCATTGCGTGTCCTTTGTCTTTATTGACGGGAATTATCTCATGTTCGACGTTGCGCAGCCTGCCGCGTTACACCCGCGTCGATTACTGTAATTATATACAGCAATATTGAAAAAACGAAGCGCCGACGTTCAGGCCGAGCACTGGACGGCGCGTTCGAGCAAACCTTGAAGGGCATGGGCGACCGATTGCGCTCTCACCTGCTCCCGGTCGCCGGCAAAGTGCAGCGTCTGCGTGTCGACGCGGCCGTCGAAAGCGGCCCAGCCGAAACAGACCGTGCCGACCGGCTTGTCCTTTGAGCCACCACTCGGTCCGGCGATCCCGGTCACCGCCAGCGCCCAGTCGGCGTGGCTGTGGCGCAGCGCGCCGACGGCCATGGCGACGGCAGTCGCTTCGCTGACCGCGCCGTGGGCGAGTAAGGTGTCGGCTTCGACGCCGAGCATTTCGAGCTTGGCTTCGTTCGAATAGGTGACGAAGCCGCGTTCGAACCAGTCCGAACTGCCGGCGACGGCGGTCAGGCACTGGGCGACCCAACCGCCGGTGCACGACTCGGCCGTCGCCAGTTTTTGGCCATTGATGCATAGCAGCGCGCCAACCTTGGCGGCGAGCGCCTCAAGCTGTTGCGGATTCGTGGTCATTGGAAAGGAAAGTGCACGACGGCGAGAACCAGGATGGTGTAGCCGGCGGCGATCAGGTCGTCACACATCACGCCGAAGCCGTTCTTGACCTGCTCGTCGAAGTAGCGCGCCGGTTGCGGCTTGACGATGTCGAACAGCCGGAAGAGCAGGAAAGCCGCGCCTTGCCACAATAGCCCCAGCGGGCAGAAGAGCAGCACCAGCCAGAACGGGACGATTTCGTCCCAGACGATGCTGCCGTGATCGATAACCCCCAGGTCGGCGCCGGTGCGCTGCGCCGCCAGCACGCCGCCGATGAAGCCGACGACGAGCCAGGCCAGCAGCTCGAAGTCGGTCAGCCAGGGCCGGAACAAGAAAAAGGTCAGCCAGGCGAACAACGTGCCGGCGGTTCCCGGAGCGATCGGCGACAGGCCGCTGCCGAAGCCGCAGGCGATCAGATGCGCCGGATGCGAGAAGAGGAAGCGCAGCGACGGCGGTTTAGTGGCGATCTTGAGCAAAATGGTCGAATCCCTTGTCCGAAAGCGGCAGCGCCTGCCCGCTTTCATCGAGTAAATGAACGACGCCATTGCCTTCAATGATACGACCGATTCGCCACAACGGCAGGTCGAGTTGCGCCGCGAGTTCGGCGAGCTGATGGCGCTTGTCGGCCGCTGCGGCAAAAACCAGTTCGTAATCGTCGCCGCCGGCCAATTGACAGTGGCGCGCCAGCAGCGGGTCGGCGCCGACCGGCAGACGCGGCAACTGGTTTTCAAAAAGCTCGGCGGTCACGTTGGAGCGCTCGGCGATGTGGCCGAGGTCGGCGAGCAGCCCGTCGGAGACGTCGATCGCGGCGTTCGCCAGTTGGCGCTGCTGCAAGGCGAGCCCCAGTTCGACGCGCGGCGTCGGCTGTTGCAGCGCGGCGATGCAGCGCGACGCCAGCGCCGGAGGCAGTGCGGTCAGACCCTGCAACTGCGCCAGACCGAGCGCCGCAAGGCCAGGCTGGCCGGAAACCCAGACATCGTCGCCAGCACGCGCGCCGTCGCGGCGCAGCGCGGCACCGGCCGGCACCTCGCCGAGCGCGGTGAGGCATAGGTTGAGCGGACCGCGCGTCGTATCGCCGCCGACGAGATCGACGCCGTAGCGCTTGGCGCAGGCGAAAAGGCCGCCGGCAAAGGCCGCCAGCCAGTTCTCGTCGGCCTCGGGCAGGCTGCCGGCGAGCAGCACCCAGCGCGGCTTGGCGCCCATCGCAGCAAGGTCGGAGAGATTGACCGCCAGCGTTTTCCAACCGAGCTGACGCGGATCTGTCCCCGGCAGGAAATGCGTTCCGGCGACCAGCATGTCGGTGGTGATCGCCAGCTCCATTCCCGGCGACGGCGCGAGCAGCGCGCAGTCGTCGCCGGGTCCGAGCACCGCCTGCGGCGTCGGCCGTGCGAAGTAGCGCGCGATCAGATCAAACTCGGAGGGCATGAAGGAAACCTCTTTCAACACAGAGAGCACGGAGGCACGGAGATCACAGAGAAAAACGAAGAAAAAACAAAGGAATGCCCTTCTCCGTGTACTCTGTGTCTTCGTGTTCTCCGTGTCGAGAGCGCTTAGCCTTTAGCGCGCGCCGCGCGCTTGGCCTCGACTTCGACCGGGCGCAGCTTGGCGGCGAGTTTGTCGAGAACACCGTTGACGTACTTGTGGCCGTCGGTTCCGCCGTAGCCCTTGGTCAGCTCGATCGCTTCGTTGATGATCACGCGATACGGCGTTTGCGGATAATTGGTGAGCTCATAGGCGCCGGCCAGCAGCACCGACGACTCGACCGGCGACAGCTCGGTGAAAGGACGGTCGAGGTAGGCCTGCAACTGTTCCTGCAAAGCGCCGTGCTGCGCCAGAACGCCGCGCAGCAGACCGACGAAAAACTCGCGGTCGGCCTTGTCGAAGCCGGCGATGTCGGCCAGGTGCGCTTCGATCGCTGCCTCGTCGTTGCCGCCGATCCGCCACTGGTAAAGGCCTTGCAGCGCGAACTCGCGCGCGCGACGGCGCGGCGACTTGGCGACCGGTTTGGCGGCGGGCTTGCCTTCGCTCGCGGCCGAGGGGTGGGTGGTGGCGTTCATGCGGAACGTTCTCCTATGGCGCGCAGCAGGTTGGCCATCTCGACCGCAGCTTGCGCGCAGTCCGAGCCCTTGGTCTGGGTGCGCGCCAGCGCCTGGTCGTCGTCCTCGCAGGTCAGAATGCCGTTGGCGACCGGAATTCCGGTATCGAGTTGCACTTCCATGACGGCGCGGCACGAGTCGTTGGAGACCACCTCGAAATGATAGGTCTCGCCGCGAATGACCGCGCCGAGCGCGATCAGTCCGTCGTAGCGATCGCTTTGCGCCATCGTTTGCAGCACCAGCGGGATTTCGAGCGCGCCGGGAACCGAGGCAATCTCGATATCGCAGTCGGCGACGCCGAGGCGTTTGAGCTCGGCGACGCAGGCGGCGAGCAATCCTTCGCCGATGTCCGGGTTGAAGCGGCTCATGACGATGCCGATGGCCAGGCCATCGCCGGCAAGCGCCGGGGTGTATTCGTAAATCGTGTCGTAGTGAGCCATGTCAGCGCTTTCTGGTGATTGGTCGGGTCATCCGAGTTGTTCGGGCGAGGCGACGTAACTCGTCACCTCGAGGTCGAAACCGGTCATGCTCGGCATGCGGCGCGGGCTGGCCAGCAGCTTCATCTTGCCGACGCCCAGATCGCGCAGGATTTGCGCGCCGATGCCGTAGATGCGCGGATCCCACTTGGCCGTCGAGCGCTGCGTCGGCGACGGCGCCTGCAACGCGGCGAGCAGATCCTGACCGCTTTCCGGCCGGCGCAGCAGCACGATGACGCCAGACTCGGCCTGCGCCAGCGCGCGCTGCGCCTGGTCGAGCGAGAAGCTGTGGCGGCCGCTCGCCGGGTCGAGGAAGTCGAGCACGGTGAGCGGCTCATGGACGCGAACCAGCGCTTCGCGGTCGGCGCGAATCTCGCCCTTGGCCAGCGCCAGGTGGACTTCGTTGGTGGTCAGGTCGGTGTAGGCGTGCAGCGTGAATTCGCCATGCACCGAGCGGACCGGCTTGGAGACGGTGCGCTCGACCAGCTTTTCGTTGCGGCTGCGGAAATTGATCAGGTCGGCGATGGTGCCGATCTTGAGACCATGCTCACGCGCAAACTCGATCAGATCGGGCAGACGCGCCATCGACCCGTCGTCCTTGAGGATTTCGCAGATCACCGACGACGGCTCAAGTCCGGCCATCTGCGCCAGGTCGCAGCTCGCTTCGGTATGTCCGGCACGCACCAGCACACCGCCGGCCTTGGCGGTGATCGGGAAGATGTGGCCGGGCTGGACGATGTCGTCGGGCCTGGCGTCGCGGGCCACGGCGGCGGCAATGGTGCGCGCCCGATCCTGCGCCGAGATGCCGGTGGTGACGCCTTCGGCGGCTTCGATCGAGGTGGTGAACGCGGTGTTGTACGGGCTCTTGTTGTCGCGCGCCATTTGCGTCAGGCCGAGCTGCTTGCTGCGCGCCTCGGTGATCGTCAGACAGACCAGTCCGCGCGCGTTCTTGACCATGAAGTTGATCGCTTCGGCGGTGACCAACTCGGCGGCCAGCACCAGGTCGCCTTCATTTTCGCGGTCTTCCTCGTCGACCAGGATGAACATCCGGCCGGCGCGCATTTCAGCGATGATTTCTTCAATCGGGGCGATCGCCGACGAACTGCTTGATGGTGACATTATTGATTCTCCGAAGCGTCAGGGTTGAGCATGCGCTCGACGTAGCGCGCGATCAGGTCGATTTCGAGGTTGACTCGCGCTCCCGCCTGCAGGCAGCCGAGCGTCGTCGCTGCGAGCGTATGCGGGATCAGGTTGATGGCAAAGGTCGCGCCATCGACGGTATTGGTCGTCAAACTGACGCCATTGACGGTGATCGACCCCTTGCGCGCGATGTACTTGGCCAAGTCCTGCGGCGCACGGATTTCGAGCAGGCGGTTGTCGCCGACGGCGTCGAAACGCAACACTTCGCCGACGCCATCGACGTGGCCAGAGACTAGATGGCCGCCGAGTCGATCGGCCAGGCGCAGCGCCTTTTCGAGATTGATCGGACCGGGCGCGTCAAGGCCGATGGTGCACGACAGCGTTTCCGGCGAGACGTCGACGCAGAAACGCTGTGCGTCGCGGTCGACGACGGTCAGGCAGACGCCGTTGCAGGCGATCGAATCGCCGACCGCGACGTCGTCAAGATCGAGCGCACCAGCGTCGACGGAGAGACGAACGGTCGGCGTGCCGTCGTTGCGCGGCTTCAGTTCAGAGATGCGTCCAATTGCTGCGATGATTCCAGAGAACATGGCAAATATCGATCGTATGGCGGCAGGAAGGGTCCTGATTTTACCACGTTGCACAGCCCCCCCGTCGCTCGCCTCGCCGATCGCCAACGCTCAGTAATTGAGCGAGTCGTAGGCCGCCTTGCCGCCTGACACCTGGACGCTGACCTCGTTCGGAGCGCAGATGGCAATTTCGCCGGCGCGTTCGAGCCAGCCCTGGCGAACGCAATACTGGCGGGGGCCCGGGTCGGAAACGACGCGGACGCGGCGCTTTTCGACGGCGATGGTGGTGACGCCGAGCGGGCCGGGAACGTCGATGCGTCGATTGCGCGAAAGATCAAGCTCGGCAAAGACCTCGCCGCCGCGCTTGATCACCGCCTTTTCGGCCGCGCCGCCTTGCCACGCCAGCGGAAAGGCGGCGGCGCAGAAAACTGCGGCCAGCGCGGTCACCAGCCAGTCGCCGGGCCGCCACAACGAGAACCAGCGCATCAGCGGGTGGGCGCTGGCGGCGGTTCGCGATGGCGCACCAGAACGCGCGCCTGATCGCGAAATTCGCGCCCCAACCATTCGGCAAAATAGACCGAGCGGTGCTGGCCGCCGGTACAGCCGACGGCGACGGTCAAATAATTGCGGTGGTCGCGAACGTAACACGGCAACCAGGTCGCGACGAAGCGCGCGATGTCGTCGCGCATGCGCAACACCTCGGGCTCGGCTTCGAGAAAGGCGATCACCGGCGCGTCGCGACCGGAGAGCGGGCGCAGCGCGGCTTCGTAGAACGGGTTGGGCAGGCAGCGCACGTCGAAGACCAGCTCGGCGTCGAGCGGAACGCCGTGTTTGAAGCCGAAAGACTCGAAAATCAGCGTCAAGCCCTGGCCGGCGTCGGCGCAAACGAACTGGCGTATCCATTCGCGCAACGCGTTGGGTTTGAGGTCGCTGGTATCGATGTGGTGCCCCAGTTCAGCGAGGCTTTCCAGACGCACCCGCTCCTCGGCGATCGCTTCGCTGACGGTGCGCTGTTCGCTGGCCAGCGGATGGCGTCGACGCGTTTCGGAATAGCGCTTGAGCAAGGTTTCGGTCTTGGCGTCGAGAAACAGAAACTGCAATTCGAGCTCGTTGGCGCGCAGCGTCACGAGCAAGGCCGGCAGCATCGCGATGCTCTCGCCGCCGCGGCTGTCGATCGCCACCGCGACCTTGTCACAGCCCTGCGCAGCGAGCTCGTCGACCAGGTGCTGCAACAATTGCGTCGGCAGGTTGTCGACGCAATAGTAGGCATCGTCCTCAAGCATGTTGAGGGCGATCGACTTGCCTGAACCCGAGAGGCCACTGATGATCACGAGGTGCATGGGCCGCAGCATAACGGAACGCGGCGTACACCGGCAAGCCAGGGTGCCATAAACTAAGGACTCTGCATTCGAAACTGCCACCATGACTTCTCTCGACCGCAACACCCTCGCCGATCTCGTCGCCATTCGCCGCGACCTCCACGCTCATCCTGAGCTAGCGTTCAACGAAACGCGCAGCGCCGACATCGTCGCGCGCGAACTTTCCGCCTATGGCCTCGAAGTACATCGCGGACTGGCCCAGACCGGCGTCGTCGGCGTCTTGCGCAAGGGCCACAGCGCGCGCGCGATCGGCCTGCGCGCCGACATGGACGCGCTGCCGCTCGATGAAAAGAACGATTTTGCGCACCGCTCGACGCACCCCGGAAAAATGCACGCCTGCGGCCACGACGGGCACAGCGCGATGCTGCTCGGCGCCGCGCGCTACCTCTCTGAACAGCGCGACACGATTGACTTTGACGGCACCGTCTATTTCATTTTCCAGCCCGCCGAAGAATCTGAAGGCGGCGCCCGGGTGATGATCGAAGACGGGCTGTTTGCGCAGTTTCCGATCGATGCGGTCTATGGCCTGCACAACTGGCCGGGAATCCCTGCCGGCGAAATGGCGGTGATGCCCGGCCCGGTGATGGCCGGCACCTGCGCCTTCGAAATCCGCGTGCAAGGCCACGGCTGCCACGCGGCGATGCCCAACCTGGGCGTCGATACGCTGGTCGTTGCCAGCCAATTGGTGCTGGCGCTGCAAACCGTCGTCGCGCGCAACGTTCCGCCCTGTGAATCGGCGGTCGTCAGCGTCACGCAGATGCACGGCGGCGAAGCCTGGAACGTCATTCCCGACGACGCCGTGCTGCGCGGGACGATCCGCAGCTTCAAGCCGGAAATCCAGGAACTCGTCGAACGCGCCATCGAGCGCCTGAGCAGCGGCATCGCCAGCGCCTTCGGTGCCCGCATCGCGGTCGATTTCGACAGCCGCTATCCGCCGACCGTCAATAGCGTCGCCGAAACCGAACTCTGTCGGCGCGTCGCCGCCGACGTGCTGGGCCGCGACGCGGTACGGCGCGACGAGTTGCCGTCGATGGCCGCCGAGGATTTCGCCTACATGCTGCAGGTCAAACCCGGCTGCTACGTATGGCTCGGCAATGGACTCGGCAGCGGCGGCTGTACACTGCACAACCCTCACTACGACTTCAACGACGAGATCCTGCAGCTTGGCGTCGCCTACTGGGTCAGACTGGTCGAAAGCGCCCTGGCAGCGGCTTCAAACTAGGCGTTCCCAGGCGTCGCAGGGCTCTGCCGGAACTTCAAGCGTCAACTCGCAGGCCACCGGGTAGCGGGAAGCGTCGGCGGTAACGACTTGCGGCTCGGGGTCCGAACTTGGCGGCGGCGGGCGACCGCAGCCCAGGCACGAGCCCGACTCGGGGTCGACGCGGCAGATGCCGACGCAGATGTAATCGAAATTGTTCACTTCGGCCGGCGCGCTCATTGACCACGCTCCTGACGACGCCGCGCGGCGGCGGCAAGAATGGACAGTCGTTCGCTGTTATCAACGCGGCTCCACGCGGAGATCTCGTCGATCGTCCGGAAACAGCCGCGACACACGCCAAGATCGGCGTCGAGGCTGCACACGTTGATGCACGGCGACGCCGCGAGCTGCTGCCTATTGGTTTGAATCATTGCGCTGACCGCAAAAAATGAAAGGGTATGCGCTCGGACAGCGCTTAATCGATCCAGTTCGGTTTGCGCTTTTCCAAAAAGGCAGCCAGACCTTCCTGGCCCTCAGGAGTCGATCGCACGCGGGTAATCCGCTGCGCGGTTTCTTCGCCGATTGCCTCGTCGATCGGCTGGCCAGCGACCAGGCGAATCAGCGATTTGCACTCGGCCTGCGCCTGCGGACCGTTTTTGAGCAGATTGTCGATGATCTCGCCGATCGCTTCGTCGAGCTGCTTCTCACCCGGAACGATTTCATGCACCAGCCCGATGCGGTAGGCTTCGGCCGCTGAAAAGCGCTCGGCAGAGAGCATATAGCGGCGAGCGTAACGCTCGCCGATGGCCGCCACAACGTAGGGGCAAACGACCGCGGGCAGCAGACCGAGCTTGACCTCGGTGAGCGCAAACTGCGTGTCGTAGGTGGCCACCGCGATATCGCAGGCGGCGATCAGTCCCAGCCCGGCGCCGTAGGCCGGCCCCTGAACGCGCGCGACGGTCGGCTTGGAGAACTCGTTGAGCGTCGACATCAGGCGCGCCAGTTCTCGCGCGTCGCGCAAATTTTCCTGCTCGCTACCGGTCGCCGCGCGCCGCACCCAGTTGAGGTCGGCGCCGGCGCAGAAATTTTTCCCGGTGGACGACAGCACCGCCACACGCACCCGCGGATCGTCCTCGAGTTCGAGCAGACCGCGGGTGATTTCATCGATCAGCAGTTCATCGAAAGCATTGTGGCGCTCAGCCTTGTTGAGCGTAAGGATGCCGATGGAGTCATCGACCTCGGTAATTATCGACTGATACATAAATCCCCCGTCAAACGGCCAAGGCAATAGCTTACTGCGGTTGCTTCAATCCGCCGTCAGGAATTCGTTCGACGGGAAGAAGCGAGCGGTCATTCGATACCACTGCATACCTTGACGTACAATCGTCACGATTATGACATCCATCGTGCTGCCGGACTATTCCGGCCAGGGCATCGTCAACCTGGTGCAGAGCATCGCCACCGCCTGCGGCAGCCCCAGCGCGCGCTATCCCGAACTTGACGCGCTGCCTGCCGCCGTGCTCGGCGAGGCGCGCCACATCGTGCTGCTGGTGATCGACGGACTCGGCCAGCGCACGCTAGCGCGCCACCCGGCCTGCCCGAACCTGCAGCGCCACGCCATCGCTAGCGTCAGCTCGGTGTTCCCGTCGACGACCGCCAGCGCGATCACCTCCTTCATGACCGGACTGGCGCCGGCGCAACACGGGCTGACCGGCTGGCACATCTACCTCGAAGAGATCGGGCAGACGCTCGCCATCCTGCCGCTCACGGCGCGCGGCGCGCCATCGGCAGTGCTTGCCGAAGCGCTGCCGCCGCGCTTCTTCGCGCAACCCACCTTGTTTGAACAGCTCGACCGCGAGAGCTGGGTGATCACGCCGCGCAGCATCGCCGGCAGCCCGTTCAACGCCTGGCATTCGCGTGGCGCGGCGAGCCTCGCTTACGATTCGCTTGGTGAAATGTTCGCGCAAATCGCCAGCCTGCTGCGTGACGCCGACGCGCCGCGCTACATCTACGCCTACTATTCCGATCTCGATAGTGAGTCGCATCGCCACGGCTGCGACAGCGAGCCAGCGCGACGAACGCTGGCAGCACTCGACGCCGGTTTCGGCGAACTGTTGCGCGACGCCCAGGGCAGCGACAGCTGGCTGCTGGTGACTGCCGATCACGGCTTCATCGACTCGCCGCCACCGCGCGTGGTGAGCCTGGACGACCATCCACAGTTCGCCGCGCTGCTCAGCCGGCCGCTCTGCGGCGAGCGCCGCGCCGCGTATTGCTACGTCGCGCCCGAAAAGCGTAGCGCATTCGAAGCCTATGTCAGCGAACACCTGGCGCACTGCGTCGACCTGCGCGCCAGCGCCGAACTGATCAACGAGGACTGGTTCGGCCCGCCGCCTTACCACCCGCAGCTAGCCGAACGCGTCGGCGAGTACACGCTGGTGATGAAAGACGACTGGACGATCAAGGACCAGCTGCCCGGCGAAAAGCAACACCGCATGCTCGGCGTTCATGGCGGCGTTTCGAGCGACGAGATGGTCGTTCCGCTGATCGCGGTCAGGATCTGACGCGATTCAGGAATTGGTTTTTCCGGCAGCCGCTGGCCGGTTGGTCAGAAAAACGCCGACGATCACCAGCGCGCCGCCGGTCAGCACGGCTGCGCCGATCCGCTCGTCGAGCAACAGCGCGCCGAGCAGCACGGCAAAGACCGGAACCAGATTGATGAAGGCTGCGGCCTTGGTCGTCCCGATCTGGGCAATCGCCTGCGAATACCAGGTAAACGCCAGTGCCGTTCCTAACACGCCAAGAAAGACGATGCTCGTCCAGCCGCGCCAGGTCGTCGCGGAAAGCGCGAGCAGGCTGCCGTCGGCGAGCGCCGCGGCGGTCAGCATCAGCCAGCCGGTCAGGCAACCGCCGAAGGTCATCGCCAGCGCCGAGAAGTGTCGCGAACAGTGGCGGCTGATCAGCGTATAGGCCACCCACGAGACGGCGGTCCCCAATAACAGCCATTCGCCGAAGCCGACCTCGCCGGTAAGGATGCGCTGCGGGTGGCCACGGGTTACCACCAGCAGGCAGCCGATCAGCGCCAGGACAACGCCCAACGCTTTTTTGGGCGACATCGGCAGGCGAAAGAACAGCCAGTCGGCGAGCGCGATCAGCACCGGGATGAAAGCAACGACCAGCGCGCCGCGACCGGCTTCGACGTGTTGCAGGCCGTAGAGGAAAAAGACGTTGTAGAAGAAGACGCCGGTCAGTCCCAACGCTGCGACCTTGAGCCATTCTCGCGCCGACCAGCGCGGCCAGCCTTCGCGCGCGATCAGCAGGCCGCCGAGCAGCAGCGCGGCGAAGAAAAAACGCCAGCTGGCGACGGCCAGCGGCGACGCCTCGTGCACCGCGACGCGTCCGGCGACCCAGGTGCCGCCCCAGAACAGCGCGGTCAACAACAGTTTGAGGGTAGTCGCGGGGGTCGTCTGGGACATGGGTCAGGCCTGTATGTCGACAAGAAGCAAAGGGCAGGAGTTTATCGCTTCACGGCGGCAAGGCTGAAGTAAAATCGGCGAAAACTGTTTTTCAAGGAGAAAGTCTTGGCTGTCGACGAAGCAAAACGCGCCCACACCGATCGAATGATCGCCGAATCGGTTCGTAGCCGGCAGACCCGCGAACAGGGTTATCGGGAGCAGGCGCTCAAAATCTATCCGTGGATCTGCGGGCGCTGCGCGCGTGAGTTCGTCCGCGAAAACCTCAACCAGCTCACCGTCCATCACCGCGACCACAACCACGACAACAACCCCAAGGACGGCAGCAACTGGGAGCTGCTCTGCCTCTATTGCCACGACAACGAGCATTCGCGGGAGCTGGAGCACGACGCCGCGCTGCAGGCCGGTCATGGCGGCAACGGCAAGGCTGCGGTCAATCGCGCCAGCGCCCAGCCGTTCGCCAACCTCAAGGACCTGCTCAAGCGCAACTGAGCGTCGGAAGGCGCTTCGCTGTTCCGACCTACATGTTTTTCTGATCGGTCATCGGGCGGCAACAATTGCATGGCATCGTGCAGAAACCTTTGGCGACGCAAAACAGGCCAAGGGGCAACCCGCGAAAGGATGACCATGCGACCGTCGCTGCTCGACCCGCCCCACAGCAGTGAAGATATCCAGACGCTGCGCCGGATAATCGCCCAACTCGCCGAACGCTGCAGCGTCGACCTGACTGATCGCGCGACGCTCAGGCGCATCCTCGACGGCGATTTTTCCAGTGGCCAGACGCCGCTCGGCGACCGCCCGCCCATGCGAGACCTGTCCGCCATGCTGACCCTGCTGTTCCGCCTCGAAGCCAGCAGCAGCGAAGACCTCGGCATCACCGGCCTGCGCCGCTTGTGGTACGAGCACGCCAGAATGCTGGTGCGCTTCCGCGTCGGCCAACCAATCGCCGGCTGACCGCGGTAACCACACTGTAACAGTGGGTTAATACAATCCTGACATTCCTGCTGCAAAGCGCAGTCCGCTCGATGACCTCACTCGATTTTCGCCGCCCGCCCCCACGCCACATCGGGTGGAAACGTGGCCATCGAGTTTCTACCTTCAGCCCCGGGCAATGAATAAAACAAGCGTGGATGAAAGCGTGCCGCCTGATCTTCCGGCGCTCAAAGACAAACTCAGAGAATTGCTTCGTTACGCTTCCGTCTCGCGCCTGAGAAGCCACACCGGGGCCGCTGAAGTCGAGGCCAGGGAACTGGGTTGCGGTTTCAGCCCCGGCAGAATATTGGCCAGCAATATGGTCTTTATTCTGGTCTCGGGCGACGCGCTTCGCCTCACCTTCAAGGTTCATTTCAATACCGGGGCAGCCAGGAATCTGGCCTTCGGAATCTTTGGCGGCAACTCTCCAGCCGATATTTCGGAGCGTCTGTCGATCGACTATTTCAAGGAATACGCCAATCTGGTCGCCGGAAGTATCGTGACTCTCCTGGCGGAAAACGGCGTTGAGTTGGGAATCAGCCTGCCCTTATCGACTCGTGGCTTTTACGAGGTGTTTTCGGATTACGCCGAAAAGCAGCGCCCCATCATCACCTACTGCGATTTTTGGGAACTCCGGGCAAATGGCCATGACATTCACTGCAGCACCCTTTTCGAAATATTGAACCCGAGACAGCTCGGCCATCTCGCCGCTTATGAGATCAGCGAAGAAACTGGCAACGATGACGCAGAGATGGACTTTTTATGAGCCATATCAATCTCGATTTGCAGGCATCGCACAAGATGTTGATGCTGCTGGATGAAGCGAACACCAATACCGAGTCGGTGCTCGACAGCATTCCTGGCATCTTTCTGATCGTTAATGAAAATCATGAGGTGCTGCGGGCCAATCTCGAATTTGTCAAGCTGCTCGGCATCGATTCGGAGGACATCCTTCGCCTGCCGCTGTCGAAATTATTCAGGAAGGAAAGCTGGAAGATCTTCGCTCACAATATCAAGCAGATTGTCGAGTCTGAAACAGCTGGCGCGTCGATTCGGTTTGAAATGGGGCTGGCGACGGGCAACGACGCCGGCCACGGCGAGCGCATATTTCACTGGACATTGACCGGGAGAAGCACAAAAAATCAGGGCGAGGGACGATTGATCACCGTCTTCGGAGACGATATTTCCGAGATGAGGGAAACGGAAAGACGCTTGCTGAGAGTCTTCACCAGCATCCCGTTGGGGATCTTTACGATGGACAAGGACGGCACGATCGGCGACTCGTACTCAAGCTATCTCGAATCGCTGCTCGATTGCGGAAAATTGGCCGGGACCGTGGTCGACGACGTTCTATTCAAACCCGCGTTGGCCAGCATGACCCCCGACGAAATAGGGGGAATCGGTGCCATTCGCCAATGCGTTGGCAAATCCGTCCTGGGCTACGGGGCATTTTCCCGAACTTTCCCGCAAGAGATTTTTCACAATACACAAACCGATTCGAAGCATGGTCGCTGGCTCAAAATTACTTACCAGCCGATCGTCTTCGACCGGATTGTCGAGCAGCTCCTGATCATCCTGGAGGACCGCACCGCCATCGTCAATGCCGAAAGAGAAATGCTCGACGCGGCCCTTGACCGGGAAAAGGCGGTGGCGCTCGAAAAGCAGAGCCTGGCAAGGTATGAGGAAGCCATCCGCGACCCGCTGACCGGCCTTTATACGCGACTTTACATGAAGGATGCGGTGGCCGCCTTGCTGTGGAGTCACGATCACCACGAGATATCCGAACTGTCGATGGCCATCTTCGATATCGATCACTTCAAGAACGTCAACGACAGCCACGGCCACAAAAATGGTGATCGGGTCCTGCGCGAGGTCGCCGGAGTCATCCTCGGGCAGTCTCCGGAGATCCCGATCCGTTTTGGGGGTGAGGAATTCCTGGTGTTCATTCCAGACCGTCATGAAGCGGCGTTTTGCCTGGCCGAGCGGGTCCGCCGCGAAGTCGAAGCGATGCGCATCGATTTGGGCGGCGCCGTCATCCAGGTCACGATCAGCGCCGGCATCGCGACCCATCGCCAGGGCGAAACGCTCGATGACTTCATGCATCGCGCGGACCAGCGCCTCTACCTGGCGAAAAATAACGGCCGCAATCAAACCATGCCTGGGCCGGAAAACCAACCGGGTGAAGCGAGACTGTTCGATGCCACATTTCCGGAATGACTGGGCATCGGGGATGAGCTTTGCGCTGAGCAACGCTCGAAAAATGTAAAAATTGCTGGCGAGGGAAAAATGGCAAACGTTTTAATTGTCGATGATTCAGAAACGGTCAGGACTCAGCTCAGAAACGATCTTGGCCATGCCGGTCATACGACCTTTGAGGCGGGCAACGGGCTGGAAGGGTTGAAAATTCTGGACGACACGGCAGTCAAGATCGACTTGATATTTTGCGACGTTAACATGCCTGAAATGGATGGCTTGACGATGTGCCGGGAGCTGCACAACAACCCGTTGCTCAACCAAATACCGATCTTCATGCTGACGACGCAGAGCAGCACCGAGATGAAAGCCGAAGGGAAAGCGTCGGGCGTAATCGCCTGGGTCATCAAGCCCTATGAAAGGAACAAGGTCATGGGCGGCGTCGCCAAGGTTCTGGCGCGCACGGCAGCCTGCCCGTAGCGCCAGGCGCTGGCGCCCCTCAAAAGCGACGCCGACCAGGCCGCCGCTCAGCCCTTGAGCCCCTGCGCGATCGGCGTGCGCAGGCTGAGCAGCGCCGGCAGCGTGGCGATGAGCAGGCCGCTGATGGCGAGCGCCGTGGCGAGCAGCAATTCCTCGGCGCCGATCGAGACCGGCAGCATAAACCCCAGGCGCGCAGCAATCGTCACTGAGAGCAGTTCGGCAGCGCCGTAGCCGAGCGCCAGGCCGAGCAGCGCGCCGCCGCAGACCAGCGCGCTGACTTCGAGCCAGATCACGCCAAACACGTAGTTGCGACCAGCGCCGATGGCGCGCAGCACGGCGAACTGACGCGCCCGCGCCAGGAAGCCGACGAGCAGCGCGAGCAGCACGGCGACGACGACCAGCACCTGCGTCGACAGCGCCAGCAGCGACATCAGATCGCGCACGTCGCCGAGCGTTCCGTAAAGCTCGTTGAGCACTTCGGCGGGAAACAGCGCGGTGCTTTGCGGCGTACGGAAGGCGGCGCGCAGCGTATAGGCGGCACCGACCGAGTCGGGCTTGAGCGCGATCGCCGGGACTCCCGGCAGCTTGCGAGCATCCCACGGCGGGCCGATCTGCGCATTTTCGAGCGCATGGCCGGTTGGCAGCCCGTGGATTGCCCAGACGTCCTCGACGGGAACCAGGATCGCCTGGTCCCAGACGTTGTGGCGTGCCGGCAGGCGGCCGACGACGGTGTATTCGAGCGCGTGTTCGTGCGCGTGGGCCGCCTCGTCATGATCATCGTCGCCATCGGAGTGCCCATGCGACTCGCGGTGCGCACCGTGTTCGGGGCGAATCACGGCGCCGATCGCCAGCGGCACGCCGGCGCCGACCACGGCCTCGCCGCGCCGGACGAACAGGCGGCCGGCGTCGGGCGGCAGGCGGCCGCCGCGGTCGGCGAAAGCGGCGATGGTACCGACGATCGGGTGACCCAGGTAGTTGTCGCCAAAGGCGATCGGCGCCGCGTAACGAACTCCCGGCGTGCTCGTGGCCTTGGCCAGCACCTGGCCGTCGACCAGCGGAATCGACTGCAATCGCAGGTAGACGCTGGTCAGCACCAGTTGCGTCGGGCTGCCCGGCGCGCCGATCAGCAGGTCGAAGTCGTCGGCGGCGCGCGCGCTGCCTTGGCGCAGCGCACGTTCCTGCGCGATCACGGCGACGCCGATGGCCATCGCGATGGCGATCAGCGCCAGCGTGATGCAGACCAGCAGGCGGTTGCGCCGGTAGTCGGCGGTCAGTACTGGAAACGGATTAAACATCGGCGGTCTCCACCGGGTGCAAGATGCCGCCGCGCAGTTCGAGCTGCCGGTCGAGGCGAGAGAGTAGATGCGCTTCGTGCGAGACGACGATCAGCGTCGCACCGTGTTCGCGCACCAGATCGAGCAGCAGCGCGCTGACGATCTCGCGGTTTTCCGCATCTAGGCTGGCCGTCGGCTCGTCGGCGAGGATCACCTCAGGCTTGAAGAGCAGCGCGCGCGCCACGGCGACACGTTGGCGTTCACCGCGCGAGAGCAGTTCGGCACGGCGGTTGGGCGCGCCGACGCGGTCGAGCAACAGGGTAGCGCGCTGCTTGAGCGCGGGCGGCGCGCACCAGCCGTTGAAGCTCGCCGGCAGCAGAATGTTGCCGAGCGCAGAGAGTCCTTCGACCAGGTGAAAATCCTGGAACACCAGGCCCAGGCGCTGCGCGCGCCAGCGCGTCAGCGCCGCCGGCGGCAGCGCAGCGATGTCGTCGCCGCCCCAGCGGATGTTGCCGGAATTGATCGGCTCGATACCGGCCAGGCAGTGCAGCAGCGTCGACTTGCCGGCGCCCGAAGCGCCGCGGATTCCCAGCGTCTGGCCGTGTGCGAGCGTCAGCGCGTCGATGCGCAGCAGATCGGCAAGCTGGCCGGGAAAGCGGAAGCGCATTCCGGAAATCGAGAGTTGGCCAGGCGTCATGTGGGTCAATTGAGCTGGTGAAAGACCGCATCGCGCAGCCGCAGCTGGCTGACGAATCCGGTCTTGGCATCGATGAACGAGCCGACTTCGAGCGTTCCCTCGACTTCGATGCGCTCGGAGAAATTGGTCGGAATCACCGTTTTGCTGGCATAGACGACGACGATGTCGACCGGCCACTCGGCGTCCGACGAGCAGAACGGGCAGATCGCCACCGGTTCGCGCGTCAGCACGAAGAAGTTGCTCTCCGGCTTGAGCGGCGGCGCCATATAGCCGCGCAGGCGGACGCTACGACCTTTGAGTTCGAGCGTGCGCTCGGCGAACTTGAGGCCGAGCACGGTATTCGACTTGTAGAGGCCGTCGAAAGTGAGCAGTTCGGCGGCGCGCAACAGAGGGCTCGCCAGCAGCGCGGCGGCACCGAGCAAAAACCGGCGGCGCGGGCCGCCGGTTTGGACCATCGCGTGACGCACGGCTACTTGGACTTGCCTTGCGGCGCCAGCGCCAGCGCCTCGGCCATGACGCGGAAGAGGTCCGAGTTCTCCAGCTGACCATGCACGCGCTGCGCGCCCGGACCCATCGCCGTGAGCAGCACATCGTCGCCGGTATGCACGCCCTGGTTGGCGGCACGCGGCCCGCTGTTGGGCAGGTTGCCGACGCGCAGCACGGCGCCCGGAACATCCTTGTACTTCTCGTTGGCGACCATCACGCCGTCGCCGTTCTTGAGCGCCGGGACGAACTCGCCGTCGATGAACGGACGGAAGGTGTCGTAATGGTCGGGCGTGTTGCCGAACACCATCCGCAGGCGCCGCGAGACGTCGACCTTGTGCGGGTAGCCGTCGGCGTCGGGCGCCGGATAGTTGGGGAAGCCCGCGCCCTCGTAGACGCCGACCTTGTTGCGCATCTCGCTGCCCGGCGCGTCGTCGTCGACGGTGCCGACCAGACTGACGCCGTGCGTGTGGTCCGCGGTGACCAGGATCAGCGTGTTGTTGCCCTGGCTCTTGGCCCAGTCCTGCGCTTCGCGCACCGCGTTGTCGAGCATGATCGTGTCGTAGATCGCGCGCTCACTGTCCAGCGAGTGCGAGTACTTGTCGATGCGCGCCGATTCGACCATCAGCACGAAGCCCTTCTTGTTGCGCGACAGCACCTTGATCGCCGCGCGCATTTCCTCGACGACGTCGGGCTGATCGGGGAACTTGGCGACCGATCCCTTCTTGAGAAATTTGAGGTCGAGCGCGCCGTCGATATTGGACGTGTTGTAGAGGCCGAGCAGCTTGGTCGTCCTGGCTTGATCGGCAGCTTCGTTCATCTCGCTCTTGGTCGTCGCGAAAGCGTAGCCGGCGCCCTTGAACTGCCCGATGTAATCGACGTCGTCCTTGCGCTTCGATCCCGGTGTGCTCTGCGGCAGGAAATTGGGCGATCCACCGCCCATCAGCACGTCTATCCTGGCGTCGAAGAACATCTTGACGATGTCGTTGAAATCCGAACGGCGTCGGGTGTGCGCGGCCATCGCCGCCGGCGTCGCGTCCTCGATCTCCGAGTTGGTCACCGCGCCGACGGCCAGGCCCTGGCGCTTGGCGATCTCGGCGATCGTCTCGACCTTCGGATGATCAAGCGAATTGGCGGCGCGCGAGCAATAGACGCCGAGCGCATTGACGCAGCTCTTGTGGCCGGTGGTGTAAGCGTGCGCGGCGTTGGCCGAGTCGGTGATGATCGAGTCGGTGCCCTGGGTGGTCAACAGCGCCATATAGGGCATCTCATCCATCGCCAGCTTGCCGTTGATCTTGCCGTCGCTGACGCCCTTCGAGAGCAGGCGCGCGGCGGTGCGGTGGGCGATCGAGAAACCGTCACCGATGAACAGGATGACGTTGCGCGCGGCGGCCCTGGCCGACGTGCCATAGACGGTCCAGGTCACCGCCTGGCTGTTCTTGCCGTCGCTGGCGCTGACCGTGTAGGTACCCGGCTTGGCGATCGTCGCGTCGCGCAGCAGCAGGCTGGAGACGGGCTTGCCGTCCTCGCGCGCGATCAGCTCGACGCTGCTGCCGAGTACCTTGGCAGCGTCCTTGCCGTTGATCGTCAGCTTGAGCGCGCCGACATCTTCGATCAGTCCGGGGAATTCGACCTTGAGGTCGAAGCGCGAGCCGGCGAGGATTTGCGCGCGGTTGATCGGATAGATCGTTTGGGCGGTGGCCGGCACAGAGAGAAGGCTGCAGCCGGCCAATAGCGCGGCGACGAGCGGGACGGTACGCATGAGTCTGATCCTTGATGAGAGAGGTCAAGGGGGCAGCTTAAGGGCTCGAGATTAACGATTTGTGACAGCCACCCGGTAAGTTCACGCGAGCGATTCGCAGAGCGCTGACAACGGCAAAAATTGCGATTGCTTCTGCGCGTCCGTTGCGGCTTCTGAGCAGCCTGTTGCATGACCCGCGGGGCGGCGATCGCTGTTAAGCAGCGCGATGAACTGGCATCATCTGCCAAGACGATCTTCCTGACGACGAAAACCTATGCAAGCAAAGCGCAAGCAGCTGATTCAATCGCTGTTCGACAACTACATCAAAATGTACGCCGCGCGGGACAAGCGCCTGATCGAGTGCTTTAGCGACAACTTCAGTGGCTACACCGGCGGCGGAGCGTTTCTGGTCGATGACAAAGAAACATGGGCGAAAATCACCTTGCACGATTTCGCCCAGGTACCGGGCCGGATCCGCATCGAAATGCTCAAGCTCTCGCTACAAGACTTGAGCGCTGACGTGGTGTCCGCTACGGCACTCTTTCGCATTCACCTCCCCGTTGCCGAAAGCGTGCTGTCCCGGGAATCGGTGCGACTGACCCTGGTTTTCCGCTGCGAAAACGACGCTTGGAAAATCACCCACAGCGGTATCTCGGTGCCGTACTCGCTGGTCGGCGAAGGCGAGGTTTACCCGATCAAGCGTCTGTACGACCGCAACCACAAGCTCAGGATGCTGTTACAGGAACGCACGCGGGCGTTGAAAAATGCCGAAAGGCAGCTGGCGCGCCACGCAGTCTCGCAGGATGTCCGCCAGTGCCTTGACGACCGGCTCAACCGGGACAGCGACATTGCGTCGATCGCGCATGCACTCAACCTGTCGGTGCGAACGCTGGGGCGACTACTCAGTGAAGAAGGCACGACTTTCCTGAAAATCAAGGACGAAGTGCGGAAAAAAGTCGCGCTGCGTCTGTTAAGAGAAAGCCCCCAGTCGATCGAAAGCATCTCGGTGAACGTCGGCTTTACTAGTCTGACCGCGTTTTATCGCGCCTTCAGAAGCTGGACCGGGGTTACGCCACGCGCTTACCGGCTGGCGAACACGCCCTGAGAAGGAGCCGCCGCGCTGGCGTTAATTGCTAATTTTTTGGCGTGATTTGAACACACAAATTCGCCGGCATGATTTATTCTTTCCAAGAACTCTCTCATAAGAGAGTTCTCTTATTACGACAAACAATACAAGACCTGATGCACCCACGACGCCCTGCTGTCGTACTTCATACTGGGGACCTCACTTGTTTTTTGGCATCGCGCATCAAATTCGACTCGGTGTTCCTGCAGCAATCGTGGCACTATCTGCGGCAGCCTTCGCCGCTCCCGGCGACGACGTCGGAAGAGCTTTTCAGGACGCCCAGAGGCAGCAGCAGATCGAGTTTCAGCGCCAGCAGCAGCAGTTCAACAAAGACCGTTCGAGCGCCGCGCCGCCTGCTCAATTGCCGGTCCCCGAGCTACCCGCACCGACGGCAGAACAGGGGGCGTGCGCGATGGTGCGGGAAATTCACGTCGGCGGCGTCACCCTGCTAGCGCCCGAAGTCATCGATCCGATCGTCGCGCGTTATGTGAACCGTTGCCTCGACGTCGGCGGCATCGAGTCGCTTTTGGCGGACATCACCCGCGCCTATATCGACAAAGGCTGGATCATGGTCCGCGCCTACCTCCCGCAGCAGGATTTAAGCGGCGGGCGTCTTGAGATCGTCGTCATCGAGGGCAAAGTATCCGAAGTTGAGATTGAAGACGGCGACCGGCATAGTATTTCGCAAGGCAACGTGCTGCCCTTCGTCGAGGGGAAAGCGCTCAACCTCAGGGATCTCGAACAAGCGCTCGATCAGATCAACCGCCTGGCATCGAATAGCGCGACGATCGACACGCTGCCCGGAAAGGAGCCCGGCGACACAAAGGTCGTCCTGCGCAATGCGCCGACGGCGCCTTGGCACGCCTACCTCAGCACCGATAACGAGGGGACCGAAACGACGGGGAAAAACCAGGCCGGAGTCACCCTTTCCTTTGATAACCCGCTGCGACTCAACGACTTTGTCAGCTATACGCACCGCGAAAGCGTGCCTTTCAAACAGACCGGAAAACAGAGCCAATCGGACTCGCTAACCTACGTGCTGCCGTTGGGTTATACGACGCTGAGCGTCAACCTTAACCAATCGAGTTACGGCAGCCGGTTCGCGGTCAATACCGGAGACGTTTTCTTCAACAGCGGCAAATCGACAAACAACATCTATCGCCTCGACCGTGTGCTGTTCCGCGACGCCATCACGCGCTGGACGGCCTACGGCAGCCTGACGACCAAGGAGACCGAGAGCTATGTGGAAGACATTCTGCTCGAGAACGCCAGCCGCCGTCTGACGGTTTTGGACGCCGGGACCAACGTCAGCACGGCCTTCTTCGGCGGGGCCATCCTGCTCGACTTCAGCGTTTCGCAAGGCTTGACGTGCTGCGGCGCTCTGCACGACGCGGACACGCTGACGGCCAGAGACCCGCGCGCGCAATTTACGCGACTGAACTTCAGCGGCGCATATTATCTGCCGTTCAAAGTCGCCGAGCAGGACTTCCAGTTCTCCTCTCGCTGGGCCGGCCAGTACACCCACGATGTGCTCTACGGCTCGGAGCAGCTGCTCATCGGCAGCATCTACACGGTGCGCGGCTTCGCCACGACTTCGCTGTCCGACGACAACGGCTTCTATATCCGCAACGAAATCGGTATGCGTCGCCCGTTCTCGGTCGGCGAACTGTCGGGCAGCGCCCGCCCCTGGCTCGGCTTCGATTACGGACGAGTCTTGGGCAACAACCAAGGCGTTCCGGAAGGCACGCTGACCGGGATGGCGCTGGGCGTACAGCTCAACACGAAGAGCGGCGTCAATGTGGACCTCTTTGCCGCCGCACCTCTGACCAAGCCCGATTCCATGGCCAGGGAACCGGCGCGGGTCTGGGTGCAGGTGGGACTGGCCTTATGACGACAGACCAAGGCGCAGGGAGTCAGGAATGAACAAGGCTTATCGACTGGTATGGAGCGCGCGATTGGGCAGTTTCGTCGCCGTTCCCGAGTTCGCGTGCTCGCGTGGCAAAGGCGGTGAGCTGCTGCTGGTCGCGGCGACGGCGCTCTCGGCGCTGTGCATGACCCCGGCCGCTGCGGCAGGTGTCGTGGTTTCGACAGACCTCATGAACACCACCAAAACCACAGTCAATACCGTTAACAGCGTTCCGGTGGTGGATATCGCCAAAGCCAGCGCGGCCGGACTATCGCACAACAAATACGAGCAATTCAGCGTTAATGGCAATGGTCTGGTGTTCAACAACAACGCCTCGGCGGCGGCAGTAAAGTCGCAGCTAACCAAAACAGACATCGCGCCCAACACGAATCTGAGCGCCGCCGCCAAGCTGATACTCAACGAGGTGGTCGTTGCCAACCGGTCGGCGCTCGAGGGCTACATGGAGGTCGCCGGTTCGCGCGCCAGCGTGGTCGTCGCCAACCCCTGGGGGATCACCTGCAACGGCTGCGGCTTCATCAACACCGACCGCGCCACGCTGAGCACCGGCGTTCCGGTATTGGCCGGTGACGGCAGTCTGGAAAGGCTGAGCGTGAGCGCAGGCGACATACTGATCAACGGCGCCGGCCTCAAGGGCCAGAACACCGACATCCTCGACCTCGTCGCGCGATCGGTGTCGATCGACGGCCGCATCGACGCCAACGATCTGCAGATCGTCGCCGGCAGCAACGATTACTACTATGCCCAGCGCAGCGCGACGGCGACCGCCGCGAGCACCTCCGCACCGTGGTCTGCCATCGATTCGACCGTGCTCGGCGGCATGTACGCGCAAAAGATCGCGCTGATTGCCACCGAAGCCGGCGTCGGCGTGCGTATGCTCGGCGACGCCGCCGCCAGCGCCAGCGATTTCGCGCTGACCGCCGCCGGAACCGTGGAGCTGCAGGCCAAGAGCATCAGCGCCAAGCGCAACCTTGCCGTCACCAGCAGCGACGCCAGTATCTTCGTCCAGCGGGCGAACGCGACGCTGTCGGCAGGTGAGTCGCTCAGCCTCAAGGCCAGCGATAAGATCGAGTCGTACGGCAGCGTCGAATCGCAAGGCAGCATGAGCCTGACTTCGGGCTCATCAGTTCGCAACCTCGGCACGCTCAAGGCAAGCGGCGTGCTGAGCGTCAAGTCAGGCTTCCTGAGCAACCAGGGCTACATCGGCAGCGGCGAAGGCTTCAAACTGGACCTGTCGTATGACCTCACCAATGGCAGCGCTAGCAACTATAGCGCGCGCATCGAGTCGACGCAGGACCGCGGCAATTCGACCAACACCTCGAGCATCTCGGCCGGCGAGAACGTCGTCAACTACGGCGCCATCCACACCGCCGACGACCTGTCGATCGTCGCCGGGAGCATCAAAAACCAGGGCACCGGCGGCATCACCTCGGGCCGCGCGCTCAATCTGACGGCCAGCAATGCCATCGAAAACCGCGGCGCGCTCTATTCGGGAGACCGTGGCCTCAACCTGCGGGCGCCGACGATCACCAATTTCACCGGCGGGACGATCGAGGCGGTCACCGGAATTTCATCGAAATCATCGGTCTTCAACAACTACAGCGTGATCCGCGCCAATACGATTGCGGTGACTACCGACGCGAGCTTCTACAACGGACTGGAGACGCCGGTCACGGCGGTGCTCGACAAGAGCAAGATCGTCGCCTCGCCGGCGAGCGACCCGAAGACGCAGATCGACTTCTGGCAGGAAACAGGGTGTTCGGCGTGTAACGAGCGCACGCTGTTTCAGGATGCCGTCACCTACCGCGAGCAGTATTCCAGTGCGTTGCCGGCGGTCAAGCCGCAGATGCTGGCGCTCGACACGCTGACGCTCGATTACGGCAAGGGCACCGCCACCAACTACGCCGGGGTCATCTCCGGCGACCTGGTCTCGATCACCGGCAGCGGCGCGTTCACCAACCAGGACGTCACTCTCTTCGAGATCACCTACTACCGCCGCGCGCTCGATTACAAGCAGAATGCCCTGCTTTGGGTGAACGCAAGCCACGCCTACCTGGCCGCGACGACGGCGAACCCGCTGACCAACGCCAACATCAGCAACGCCGAGCGTAAGCAGCTCGCCACCTACGCCAGCGTCGAGGATGCGCTCGCCCATTCCGCGCTGTTCGAGAAAAACCGGGTCGCTTATTCGAGCACCGGTGCCGGCGTCTATGCCAACACGCTCAAGGTTTCCGCCGGGCAGGTCAAGAACATGGGGGCGCCGTTTTCGTACGGCGACAGCCGCCTGGCGCAAGGGGGGTTTTCGATCACCTTGCCGACCAACCCGAACGGCCACTATATCTTGAGCGGCAATCCGAAATCGCGCTACCTGGTCGTCACCAACCCGGACTTCCTTTCGACGGCGGCGCGCGCCAAAGCCGACGAGCTCGAGAAGATGATGGGTTACAACCCGGACGACCTGCTGCAGCGGGTCGGCGACAGCGGTTACGAGGAGTCGCTGATCCGCGAGCAATTGATTTCTGCGGGCGCCTCGCAACTGCTCGCCGGCAACAACGCCGAGCTGATCAATCGTTTGCGCGAGAATGCCTCCCGTGAGGCCGGCATCCAGGAGCACGTCTACCGCCAGACGCTGACCCGCGGCGAAGAGCTGACGCCCGAACAGATAAAAAATCTGAGGTTCGACATCGTCTGGATGGTGAAAACCAAGGTGAAAACCAAAGACGGCGAAAAGACGGTGTTGGCGCCGCGCGTCTACCTGAGCGCAGCGACGCGGGCGATGCTCCAGGGCGGCGCCGCGCTGGCGGCCAAAAACACCACCATCAACGCCGCTTCAGTGACCAACAGCGGGGCAAGCATCACCGGCGCGCAGACACTGACCATCAAGACGACCGGCAACATCGCCAACGAGAGTGGGACGATCAGCGGCGGCAAAGTCAACCTGACGGCCGGGGGCGACGTCGTCAACAAGACGCTGACGCAGGCTCAGGGCAATTCGCGCACCTTCAACACGACACTCGGCAAAACCGGACGCATCGAGGCCACGACCGGGTCGCTGGAGATTAGCTCGGGCCGGCGGATCCGGGTACAAGGCGCCGAAATCAAGTCGGCCCGGGACACCACGCTGAACGCCGTCGGCGGCGTCGCGTTCGAAAGCATCGAAAGCACGACCACCACCTCGGCGTCGGACACCAATTCAGCCCAGAATAAAAAATCGAAAAAGAACGCGAGCGTCATCAACAAAAATACGGCAACGGACGTGAACAACATCCGTTCTTTGCTGGCCGTCGGCGGCGATCTCAGGGTCATCAGCGACGCCGATTTCACGCTCAAGGGCAGCGATGTCAAGGTCGGCGGCGACGTCTATTTGGAAGCCAAGGGCGATGCCAATATCCTGGCCGTCCAGAACCAGACGACAAGGCACAGCGAGTCGAGCGCCGTCGGGCGCGGGGTCAACGGCGCGCGCTGGGGCAGATGGCAGCGGACCGTCGACGAGACCAGGAAGACCAATTCCGCTTCGACGTTTTTGAACGAGGGGAATAGCACGCTCGAGTTGGGCGGCAAGTTCTTCATGGGTGGCTCGAAAATGAAAGCCGCTGGGGACCTCTCGCTCCACGCTGATAAGGGGGTCTCGATTGTCGACGGCAAAAACGAACTCGAACGAAAGACGAGCGAGCAGACCAAGAGCTTGTTCAAGCGCGGCGGCGGCACACCGCCCGCGGCGCCGGCCGGCCAGCCGGTTGCCAGCGGCCAGTCCGGCGATGGGCAGGCCAGCGGCAAGGCGGGCACGAGCGGCAAGGTGTCGGACAAGAGCGAGTACGCCTGGTACGAAATGGCCAACGAGGAGCAGGACGAAAAGGAGCGGCGGAGCGTCGCCTCGGAGCTCGAGAGCGGCGGGAACCTCTATATAGACACCGACGGAGACACCTACATTCGGGGCTCGAAACTGACCAGCGCAGAGGATACGGAGTTGTATACCAAAAATCTCGATGTCGATCCGGGAACCAACACCCTTGAGAAGGTTACGACGAACAAACGCTTCGCCATCGGCTCCGTTACCAACGGCAATATCGAGGGCAGCGCCCAGGCCCAGGCGCAAGCCCGCGGCAGCAACGGCGGCGGCGCCATGAACGCCGACGCTGGCGCCAAGGGGAGCGCCCGAGGGGCGCTCACGCTCGGCTTCATGAAGAACACCGAGGAGAAAAGGGAGTCCGCGCAGACGCACAGCCAATCGGAGCTCACCAGCGGCAACGACATGACGCTCGAAGCCGAGGAGGCCGCCCACTTGGCCGCGGTCCTGATCAAGGCCGGCGGCGATCTCGACGTCCTCGCCCAGGATATCGTCAACACGGCGGTGCAAGACACCCGGCACACGAGCCAGACCATCAACCGCAATCTGTTTGGACTCACCTACCAGGGGACAGCCACGGGCGAGGCCTCGCTCGGCGTCGGGGTCCAAGTGGGGATCGGCATGAGCGGCGAGGCGACCGGCAATATCGCGGGCTCGCTCGGCGGCATCGCCGGCTTGCTCAACATCCACGAGCAGCAGAAGCAGACGATCGACACGGTGACTAATCTCACCAACAACTGGACCGCCGTCGGCGACATCGTTCGCACGGCCACCGATACCCTCTTCGACCAGGCAACGCAAATGAACTCCGGCCAAAATATCGTGCAGAATGCGGACACCATCATCGACCAGGCGGTGTATGACTCGACGAAGACGACCTTCGACAACAAGCTATACGACACGAGCTTCGGGCTGTACCTCGGCATGAAGGGCGACGCCGGCTTTACGGCCAATGCCACGCTGTTCGGCCCGAGCGGCGTAAACGCCAAACCCGACGGCAGCGCCGGTTTCGGCTTCCAGAGCAATTTCCGTCGCGACTCAGAACAAAGAGAAGACCTGATTAGGAATGCGCTCACCTCCAATTACTCCGCGGAGGACCAAATCTCGTCGAACTCGACCGGGATGAGCCACTTCGAAGGCACGCAGTTTTTTTCCGGCGATGACACGAAGCTGCATGGCGGATCTATGGCAATGACCACCGTCAAGAACACCCGGTCGTCGTCGACGCACCGGCAAGGCACCGATGCCCAACTGACCGTGATCACCCTCGGCACCCAGGGCGTCACCGCCGACCTTGGCCACAAGGACAGCAGCGAACAGACCCGGTCGACGGACGAACACGGCGGTGTCGTCCAGAGCGACGGCGAGATCAGGATCACCAGCGACAGCGACGCCATATTCCAAGGAACCGAAATCGACAGCGGGAAAACAGTCACGATCGATGCCCCGGGCAAAGTCGAGTTCGATGTCGCACGCAGCACCAGCGATTCGTCGAAAGAGACGTTCAACGGCAGCGGCAAGCTCAAGATCGGCTCCGGCTCAGGGTCGGGAAAACTCGGCGTCGGCTACGGCAAGAAAACGGCCTCGACGACTGACGAAAAGCCCGCGACAATCGCCGGCAAGGACGGCGTCGCCGTCACCGCGGGCAAGGAAGCCAGCTTCAAAGGCACCAACTTCGCCAGCCCGGACGGTAAGGTCACGATCGAGTCCGATGGCCCGGTCAGGCTGCTCGAGGCGACCCGCACCGAGAAGAAGACGGCTCTGGGTGGCGGCGTGGGCTACAAGGGAAAGGCCTCGCTGCCTGGGCCGGCGGGCGGCAAGCCGACGACGTCGGGCGCGACCCCCCCGCCGCCGACGCCGGAACGCAGCGGGGCGGCACGCCCGGCGAACCGCACGACGCCGCCACCGAAGAGTCCGGCCCCGGGCAACAGCACGCGCAAGCCGGACAACGGAAACGCCTCTCCCAACGATGCAGCGCCGCCCGCGGCGCCGCCGACCATGGGAATCAATGGCTATTATCGCAAATCGAGCACAACCACATCGACGGCGCCGTCGATCGACGCCCGCGAGACCAAAATCAAGGGCAACTTGGTGCAGGACCAGGGAACGAAGACCAAGGGCAAGACCGTCATCGAAGGGCCCGTCGAGAAACTGAAGCAGACCAACACGCAGTCGTTGCAGGGCACTGAGTTCACCTTCGGATCGCCGACCAAGAGGGTCGACTAGCGTCGGCAGCGAAATATACCCGGCTACGCCGCCAGGCAGCCTGGCTGCCGTCGACGAGGTGATCTGGGCGCCGCTAATCGCCGACAGTGTTATCCCGGTGATCGCCCCAACGCGCGGCGCACTTTGCCGATCAGGTCGTCGACGTAGGTGAACACCACCGGAATGACCAGCAGCGAGAGGAAGGTCGAAGTGATCAGACCGCCGATGACGACGATCGCCATCGGCGCGCGGAAGCTCGGGTCGGTGCCGAGCCCGAGCGCGATCGGCATCATCCCGGCGCCCATCGCCACGGTGGTCATGATGATCGGCCGCGCGCGCTTGCGGCAGGCGTCGAGCAGCGCCTGCCAGCGGTCGAGACCGTGCTCGCGGCGCGCCAGAACGACGTAGTCGATGAGCAGAATCGAGTTCTTGGTGGCGATTCCCATCAGCATGATCAGGCCGATCATCGACGGCATCGACAGCGCGGTGCGCGTCACGAACAACGCCAGGAAGGCGCCGGGAATCGACAGCACCAGCGCCGCCAGGATCGTCACCGGCAGAACGAAATCCTTGAACAGCAGCACCAGCACGATGTAGATGCAGAGCACGCCGGTGGCCATCGCCAGCGCGAAGCTCTCGAACAGTTCGCCCATCGCCTCGGCGTCGCCGACCGTCGTCTGCAGCACGCCGGGCGGCAGCTTCTGCAAGCTGGGCAGCGCCAGCGCCTGCTTTTCGATTTCGCCGAGCGGCTGGTTGTTGAGCTCGATTTCGAAATTGATGTTGCGCAGACGATCGTAGCGGTTGATCTCGGCCGGCCCGCCGGCGATGGTCAGGCTGGCGACGTTGGCGATCATCACCGGACCGTGCTTGCCGGGAACCGTCAGCCGTTCGAGCAGACCCAAATCACGGCGCGCCGCCGGCGGCAGCTTGACGACGATCGGCACCTGGCGCTGCGCCAGGTTGAGCTTGGCCAGTCCCTGCTCGTAGTCGCCGGTGGTGGCGATGCGCAAGGTATCGGCGATCGCCGCCGAAGTCACGCCGAGGTCGGCCATGCGCGCGAAATCGGGGCGAATCACCAGTTCCGGGCGGACCAGGCTGGCCGTCGTCGTGATGTTTCCGATGCCGGCCAAGGTGCGCAACTCGCGCTCGACCAGGCGCGCATGTTCGGCGAGCAGCGGGCCGTTCTCGCTGGCCAGCACCAGGATGTATTTCTCGTTGGCGCCGGCCAGGCCAACCTTGACCTGGACGCCCGGCAGCTCGGCGAGCGCCGCGCGCAGCTCGCGCTCGACGGTGAGCTTCTTGACCCCGCCGCGCTCCTTGCGCGGCGTCAGATTGATCGTCAGCGTCGCCTTGCGCACCTCGGCCGCGCTGCTCGGCGCAAACGGATCGCTGCCCGCTGCGCCGCCGCCGATGGCGGTGTAGACCAACTTGACCTGCGGATTTTTTTCGACCAGCAGGCGCGCCTGCTCGGCCACCGCGAAAGTTTCAGCGAAGGTGCTGCCCGGCGCCAGCGACAGATAGACCTGCGTCTGCGACATGTCGTCGGCCGGCATGAAGCCGGTCGGCAACCACGGCACCAGCGCGAACGAGCCGCAGAAGAAGACTGCCGCGGCGAGCATGGTCAGCGCGCGATGCTTGAGGCAGCGGCTCACCCAAGCACGGTAGCGGGCCAGCCAGCGCGGCTCGGCGTGCTGGCCGAGCGGCTTGAGCAGATAGGCGGCCATCATCGGCGTCAGCATGCGCGCGACGACCAGCGAGAAGAAGACAGCGATCGCCGCGGTCCACCCGAACTGCACGAAGAACTTGCCGGCGACGCCGCTCATGAAAGCCGTCGGCAGGAAAACGGCGATCAGCGTGAACGTCGTCGCGATGACCGCCAGGCCGATCTCGTCGGCCGCCTCCATCGCCGCCTGGTAGGGCGTCTTGCCCAGGCGCAGGTGACGCATGATGTTCTCGATCTCGACGATGGCGTCATCGACCAGGATGCCGACGATCAGCGACATCGAGAGCAAGGTGACGACGTTGAGCGTGAAGCCCATCAGCGCCATCACGGCGAAGGCCGGAATGATCGATAGTGGCAGCGCGGCGGCCGAAACGAGGGTGGCCCGCCAGTCGCGCAGGAACAGCCAGACGACGATGACGGCGAGGATGGCGCCCTCGATCAGCAGCGACATCGAACCTTCGTAGTTCTCGCGAACCGGATCGACGAAATTGAAGGCCTCGACGATCGCGATGTCCGGGTAATCCGCCTTGAGCTGCTCGAGCGTTCCCTTGACGTTGTCGGCCACCTCGACCTCGCTGGCGCCGCGCGAACGGGTGATTTCGAAACCGACCACCGGCTGGCCGTTGAGCAGCGCCGCCGAACGCACTTCGGCGACGCTGTCGCGAACGCTCGCCACCTGATCGAGGCGGATCTTGCGGCCGTCGGACAGAACGAGTTCGAGCGCTGCCAGTTCGACCGCCGACTGCACCGTGCCGATGGTGCGCACCGACTGCTCGATGCCGCCGACGTCCGAGCGTCCGCCCGAGGCCTCTTGCTGGATCTGCCGCAGCTGCCGCGAAATATCGGCGGCGGTGGCGTTGAGCGACAGCATCCGGGCCGGATCGAGCTCGATCTGCACTTCGCGCGTGACGCCGCCGACGCGGGCCACCGCGCCGACGCCGCGAACGCTGAGCAGACGCTTGCTCACCGTGTTATCGACGAACCACGACAGCGCCTCGTCGTCCATGCGGCTCGAAGCGACCGTATAGGTCAGGATCGGCGAACCGGAGACGCTCATCTTGCTGACCACCGGATCCTTGAGCTCGCCCGGCAGGTCCGAGCGGATTCGCGACACCGCATCGCGAACGTCGTCGAGCGCCTCCTGCGCCGGCTTTTCGAGGCGGAATTCGACGGTGACGATCGCCGTTCCGTCCTGCACCTTGGTGTAGATGTGCTTGATTCCCTGCAGCGTGGCGACCGAGTTCTCGATCTTGCGCGCCACCTCGGTTTCCATCTGCGCCGGCGCTGCGCCCGGCAGCGAGGCGGTCACCGTCACCGTCGGCAAATCGAGGTCCATGAACTGCTGGATCTTCATCGCCTTGAAGGCGAGCAGACCGGCCAGCGTCAGCAAGAGAAAAAGCAGGATCGCCGGGATCGGATTGCGGATCGACCAGGAGGAAACGTTGATCACTGAGCGACCTTGCCCGCGCCACCGTCGACGACTTTGACCAGGTCGCCGTCGGCCAGGAAGCCGGCGCCGGTCTCGACGACGCGCGCGTCGGGCGCCAGGCCGGAGACGATCTCGAGCCGTTCGCCGAGGCGGCGCCCGAGAAAGACCTTGAGCTGCGTGACGCGATCACCGGCGTCCAAGCGGAAGACGTAGGCGAAACCCTCGCGCAACACCACCGCGCCCTGCGGCAGCGTCAGCGCCGGACGGCGCGCCAGCTCGAACTCGCCGCGCGCGAACATGCCAGCGCGCACCGCCGAGCTCAGCGGCAGATCGACATAGACCAGGCCGTTGCGCGTCTGCGGATCGACGCTCGGTGCCACGGCGCGCACCGTTCCCTCGACGCGCTCGCCGCCCGGGCTGGTGAGCACCGCGACCTGCCCGGGCTTGATGCGCTCGAGGTCGGCCGAAGGCACTTCGGCGCGCCATTCGAGGCGGCCACCGCGAATCAGCCGAAAGAGCTCCTGGCCATTTTGGGTCAGCGAACCGACGCTCGCGCTGCGCGCCGAAATCACGCCGTTATCGGGAGACAACACCGCCGTCTTGCTCATCCTGAGCGCGACCGTCTGCTGGCGCGCCTGCGCGGCAGCCAGGCGCGCCGCCGCGGTGTGCTGGGCAGTCTGGTATTGGGTATTGAGTTGCGGACTGTAGAAGCCCTTTTCGCGCAGTTCGCGAGAGCGCGTCGCGTTGTCCCTGGCTTCGTTCGCTGCCGCCTGCAGTTCGGCGACCGCCGCCTGCGCTTCGGCCAGTTCGCTGGCCACCGTATCGCTGGCGATGCGCGCCAGAACCTGCCCTTTTTTGATCTGATCACCGACCTGGACCAGCACCTCGGTGATCCGGTAGTTGCTGATCTCCGGCCCGATCACCGCCTCCTGCCAGGCGACGACGTTGCCGTTGGCCGGCAGCACCTGCGGCCAGTCGAGCGGCTGCGGCGCGATCACGCTGACCGTCAGCGCCGGCCTTGCGGCGGCCTTGGCGGCCTGTTCCGCCGGCAATTCGCTGCGGCCAACGAAAAACCAAATGGCCGCGGCCAAGGCCGCGAGCACCCATGCCGTTCGCACCAGACGCGCGCCGAGCGGTTTTGAAGAGAGCAATTTCATGCAAAGAACCAAGCGATCATCGCGGCAAAGGAGCGATGATAGCCTGACAGCGCTCATCGATGACAGACGCCTGAGCTTTTTCGCCCGGCACTGACGCGCCACCGGCCGCGGCTAGCTGGCGACAGCGCGGTTGCGCCCACTCTCCTTCGCTGCATAGAGTCCTTTATCGGCACGCGCCAGAACCGCTTCGAACGAGACGTCGTCGGCAGTTGAAACCGCAATGCCGATGCTGACGGTAATCCGCACCACCTTGCCGTCGTCGGAGGCGAAAGCAATTGCCGATTGCGCTACCGCCGCACGCAAACGTTCGGCGCTGATGAGCGCGCCGGACAACTCGGTCTCGGGCAGAATCACTGCAAATTCTTCTCCGCCCAGCCGTCCGACGCAATCCTGCCCACGAACAATCGAACTCATGATCTCGGCCAATGCCTGGAGCACGCGATCGCCGGTCGGATGACCCCAAGTGTCATTGACGACCTTGAAGTGGTCGATGTCGAGCATCAGCAAAGACAGCGTATTGCCATAGCGCCGTGCACGAGAAAATTCCTGCTGACCGGCTTCGAAGAACTGCCGGCGGTTGAATACACCGGTCAGCGGATCCGTCCTCGCCAGCCGTTGCAGCTCCGCGGCGTGACGTTCCTGCGCGCGCAAAGCGCGAACCAGACGGGCGGAAAACACCCCCCCGCCAAATGTCACCAGGACGAGCACAACAAAAATCCGCAGCAATTGCCGGTAATAAGAATCGAGCGTGTCGGCGAGCGTCGCCGTGACCACCACGACCAATGGCGAGTCTTTGAGGCGGGCATGACCGACCAACCTGGCCTCGCCGTCGACCGGACTGGTCTCTGACAGCAGCCAGCTGGCGGGCCGGGTACGGATCCGCTCGAGTTCAAGCCAGTTTTCCGCCATCTTCTTGCCGACCAGTGCGTCGACTGCGGGGGCACGCACCAGCAAAGTACCGTCCGTTTTCCATAAACCAATGGTACCGTTCGGTTTGGACCGTTCGGATTCAAATGCGCTGATCAGCACGCCCAAATCGACCGACGCGTTGATCACCTCAAGGCCGCGGTGCGACTGCTTCATTCGCACCGTGACGGGGAGCCGCCACTGACCAGAAACGCGGCTGACCACCGGAATGCCGATGTGGCGAAGGCCTGGTGCGGCATCGATCACCGCCTTGAAGTATTCGCGGTCAGCGACATTGTCTCGGGGCTGAGTTTGATCGTTCGGGAAATAATAGAGGTCGCCATTGGCGTTGGCCATGCGAATGTCGATCAGGTTGTTGGTGCGGTTCCTGAAGTCCTCGACCAGCGCGACAAACCCCGCATCGGTGCGAGGATCGTTGGATGAATTGGCCTCCAGCCAGCGTTCGGCAGTGACCTGGAAAATTTCGGCCATCTTGAAAAGATTGGTCGAATATTGCTCGACCGCATGAGCCATTTGCGACAGCCCGTTGCCGGCAGCGGAAATCGTCTCCTGCCTGGAGCTCACCGCCCAATAGGCGAAAAACACCCAGAGACTGGCGACGAATAGCGTGGTCAGACGGGTGACATTGCGTACTGCCCGGTGATCGTCTGCCTTGCGGAGCAATTCAGGGAGCATTGGATCCTCGACTTCGGCCTTGGGGCCATTCTAGAGGATTTGTCTCTGCTGCTGAAAACCAACGCCAGCGAAATTGCCATTGCCGCGCACCGCGAGACTGACGATGGCCGCTCGCTGACGCAGTTTCTCCACGGCTGCCGGCTAGCTTGCGGCGACCCGCCACCCGGCGCGGTACAGTACGCTACTCAAGACGAACGCTTTTGATCGATGATGACAAGGACGCGATTTGCGACGACAGCCCGGTGCCTTGCGCCGCAATCTTGAGTCGCAAGCGGTGGCGGCTGTCCTTCTGCGCACGCGTCAGCGACGGGGGTTTGGGCGCCGCAGGTCCGGGACCGCAGACATAGACTGGCGACATCGGACCGTGCGACGAGCGCCGCCAGTCGCCGATGTGGATACGCCCTTGCGTAATCAAAGCGTCGAGAAAACCGCTGGTCTTGACGGTGTTAAGCGACAGCCCGGAGAACCGGGCGATTTCGCGATAGCTCAACTGGCCGTAGCATTCGAGCGTCGCGACAATCCGGTGCATTCCCGGCGCGTCACGATTGCTTTCGTCGATGCGCGGACGAATCACATCATCAACGTCGCCCAGACTATAAAGCGGCGTCGAAAAACGACATCTGACCTTGCGCCAGCCGCTGACATAGATGAGTTGCCGCTTCTTGAGCGCGGCGATGTAGCCGCCACAGGCGAGCGTGCTGACGCCGACAAAGGCTTCGGCCGAGATGTCAGAAATGGACATGTTCGACTTCTTCTCGAGGACGCCCAGAATACGCTGCATGGCCGGGCTGGAGACGGGTTCCGGAATCTTCATCGACTGGCGCATCAAAGCTTGTAGGCGGCGACGATATGCCGCATGTCGGTCGCCAGTCGGTCGAGTTCATGCGCCGACTCGGCGCTGTTGCCGGCGGCGGCGCTGCTCTCTTCCGACATTTGCGCGATGCGTTCGACCTGCGTCGCGATATTGTTGGTCGCCGACCCTTGCTCGCGGATCGCCTCGGCAATCTCCTCGACCATGCCAACCGCGTTGCGGCTGCTCTGCCCGATCTGTTTGATCGATTCGTTGGCTTGCTGCGCGCGCCCGACGCCCTGGGCGACCTTGGCGACGACGCCCTGCATGCTGGCCACCGCCTGGCCGGCGCCCGAACGCATGGTACCGATCGTCGTCGCGATTTCCTGCGTCGACACCGAGGTGCGCTCGGCGAGCTTGCGCACTTCGTCGGCAACGACGGCGAAACCGCGCCCCTGTTCGCCGGCGCGCGCCGCCTCGATCGCCGCGTTGAGCGCGAGCAGGTTGGTCTGGTCGGCGATTTCCTTGATCACCTGGACGACGTTGGCGATCTGCTGGCTGTGCTGTTCAAGGCCGTGAATAATTTCGGCCGCCTGATCGACGGTCGCCGCGATGTCGTGGATGTCGTCGGCGGTCTGGCCGATGATCTCTTCTCCCGACACCGCCAGTTGCCCCGATTCGCTCGACAGGCGGTTGGCTTCCTGCGAGCGGTCGGCGACGTGGTTGATGCTGACGGTCATCTGTTCGACCGTCGCCGCCATATTCGACGCGGCTTCGCTCTGCTGGTGCGAGGCGGTGGCGACCTGGTTGGCGGTCGTCGCCATGGCGTTGGCGGCGCTAGCGACCGAGTGTGCACCAGCGGCGATCGACTTGAGGTTGCTCTGCAGCCGGTCGAGCAATTTGTTGAAGGCGTCGGCCGAAAGACCCAGTTCGTCCATGCGCGAAATTTTGAGGCGGGCGGTGAAATCGAGCGACTCATTGACGTCGCTGATCGCGTCGCAGAAGCGGTTCATGCGGAAGCGTATTTCGCGCGCCAAAATCATTCCGATCGTTCCGACGACCAGCAGCGCGATCAGGATGGTCGCCAGCGAGATATTCAGCCCCCGCTCCGCGCTGGCCAGCGCGTCCTCGGTCGTTGCCTCGGCAATCTTGCGGTTGTACGCGACGTGGTCCTCAAAGCCCTGGATCGTCTTGGCGGAAATCGGCACCAACTCGGTCGCGATCTCCTTGCGGATGCCCTCAGCGTCGTTGGCACGCGACAGCGGGATGAGCCGGCTCATGACCGAATCGGCATAGGCTTTCATGTTGGCGAAGTCAGCCTCGAGCAGTTTCCTGTCCTCGCCGTCGGATACCAGCTTTTCGTATTGCTTGAGCAACTTCAAGGTCGAATCGAACTGGTCTTGCAGCGATTTCTCGGCTTTCGCCTTGGCGTCCTCGTTGTTTGCCAGGATATGCGCATAGGCGCCGACGCGCACGATGGTAAAGGCTTGCCGCGCGTCGCCAAGCAACTGGATGCTCGCCAGACTGTCCTGGTCGATTTTCTTGATGCTGTCGGCGCCCTTGTTGCCGACCAATAGACCGTTATAGCCGACCAGCAGCAGGGAAATAACCGAGACCGCGATCAACAGCATGATGCGGTGGGCGATGGAGAGCTTGCTCATGGCCTTGCCTTTGCACGTTGGAAATGGGAAGAGGTACACTCGGCACCCCAGTCTATTCAAACCAATATTTGAAGCAGTCTGGATAGAATTTGCGCGAACGTAGCACAGCGCCGAGCCGTCAACAAACCCTCACAAAACCTCACCGAAGCACGCGCTGCCGGGAGACGCCGCGGTTCGGAGCGCGGCCGACCGGTCCTTGAGCCTCGCGGCGTATTCAGCGCAACGACCCAGGCTATCCGCTCGGCGACAAACTCCCGATCGAGCGGGTTGACATGACGCTAACCGTCACCCCTATTCTTGTGACTTACGTCGCAAGAATCGCGTCGAACATCTGTTAGAAAGAAGATCGATGGGGACATACACATTAGGACGACTGGCCAAGCAAACTCGCCTGGCGCGCTCTTCGCTGCTGCACTACGAGGAACTCGGCTTGCTGTTACCGGCGAGCCGCAGCGCGGCCGGTTACCGACTGTACGGCGAGGAGGAAATCGAGCGCCTGCAGGCGATTCGCAGCTACCGCGACGCGGGATTGTCGCTCTCAGCGGTCCGCGAACTATTGGCGGAAGAAGCGAGCGACCCGGCGCGGATATTGAGTCGGCGTCTAATCGGCCTGAACGACGAAATCATCCGCTTGCGGGCGCAGCAGATGCAGCTCGCCCGCTTGCTGACGGCGCCGACCTTACGCGCTCGCCGCTGGACGCACGGGCAGTGGGTGGGCATGCTGCGCGACGCCGGCTTCGACGACGAGGACATGCACAACTGGCATGTCGATTTCGAGGCTGGCGACGCACCAGCCCATGCCGCGTTCCTGCGTGCCCTCGGCCTGCCGGCCAATGCCGTTGCGGATATTCGCCTTCACTCGAGGGCCGGGCAGGACGCTGCGAGCCAGCATTCATCCGCTGACGGGAAGACCTCACGATGAGCGCCGCCACAAGCCCGCTCGCGTGCTCAGCGTTTTGGTTCGCCGCCGACAGAACCACCCTGTTGGCGCGCAACCTTGATACCCCGTTCGCCGACGGCTATCTTTTCACCAGCCCGCGCGGAAAAGAGAAGCGCTCTTTCCTGCCCAATGCGTTGCGCCCAGCCCATTGGATCAGCCGCTATGGCGCTCTGAGCTTCAACATGATCGGCCGCGGCTTGCCGATGGGCGGAATCAACGAGGCCGGTTTCGTCGTCGAGCACCTGCACATGCCGGGAAGCGTTTATCCCGCAGCGCGTGGGAGACCCCAGTTGCTGGAGTTCGAGTGGATCCAGTACCTGCTGGACAACTGCAACGGCGTTGCCGAGGCGCTGGAGGCCATGGACCAAGTGGCAATCGCAGCACACCGGATCGGGATGCACTTTCTGCTGGCGGACGCCGCCGGCTTGTGCGCACTGGTCGAGTTCCGCGCCGGCAGTCGGCAGGTCTATACGGAGAGTTTTCTGGAGCGACCGCTGATCACCAACGACTGGTATGAGGATTCCCTCGCTCACCTCGGAGGGCTTGCAGGTTTTGGCGGCAGCGCGCCGCTACGCATGGAATCGCGCGAATCTCTGGACCGTTTCGCGATCGTCGCCGCGCTTTGCCGCGACCTGAGCCCGGGACTCGAAAAAGACGCGACGCACCTTGCGGCGATGCGCATTCTCGACGCGGTGCAAAACAACACCGTGCTGAGCGTGGTGTACGAGCCGACGGCCAAGACGCTGGCCTACAAGACGCATCGCAATCAACACGTCCGTCGTCTCTCGCTCGCCGAATTCGATCTTGCAGCGAACGCCGCTGAGGTCATGATCGACATGCACGCTTCTGCCGAAACACCGCGGCCGTACGACGAGGCACTCAATGTAGCCAGTATGCGGCAGGCCGTCCGCGCGCATGACGGGTTTTTGCAATTGGGGCCGCTGCTCTTTCCCACCCGCTGTACTGATAACATAGCGGCCGACGCTAGAAGAGTGTCCGCGCGGTCAGCGGCGGAAGCCATCGCCGATTGAATCCGCGCCGAATCTTCCTGAAATCTGTCAATCCACCGACCCAAAGGCTCACCGACATGTTTGTCATCCTTCTGAACTACCTCAAACCGCTCAGCGAAGTCGACCGTTTTGTCGCAGAGCATCGCGCTTTTCTCGAGCGCCACTATGCTTCGGGGCACTTTCTGCTGTCCGGGCGCCAGGAGCCGCGCACCGGCGGCGTCATTCTCGCGCGCGCGCCAACGCGGGCCGAGATCGAGACCATCGTGCTCAGCGACCCTTTCAACCGGGAGAAAATCGCGCGCTACGAAATCGTCGAGTTTTTGCCGTCGATGGCCGACACGCACTTCGCTCAACTCAAGGCGCCGTGATACGACATCTCAACGTGGCATCGAATCGCAACTCGCCTTCCATCGCGCTGGCGGCTGAGCATTGATCGAGGCGCGTGGTATATTTCACCAATGAGCCAAGACATCATCTCTTCACCCAAGCGTTGGTGGCGGTCCGCATAATTCGGCGGCCGAGTCTCATACACAGTTTTTTCTTAACAGTGATGCCGCCAGTCTTGGCGGCATCGTTGTTTCTGCAGTTGGGGCTGGCGGTATCCGAATCTTCTACGGAGTCACCATGCCTTTCCCTCGCCTCGAACCCACTATTCTGACCGGCGACCGCCCCACCGGGCCGCTGCATCTGGGCCATTTTGTCGGATCCCTGCGTACTCGAATCCAGTTGCAGCATGAAACGCAGCAATTCCTGTTTCTGGCCGACGCGCAAGCGCTGACCGACAATGTCGGGCGCCACCAAAAGGTCGCAGACAATGTCGTCGAGGTCGCGCGGGACTACCTCGCGGTCGATTTGAGTTCGGTGGAACGCCGGAACCGTCCAAATCGACGGCCGTCGACGCCCGCGTAGACCTGATGACATTCGCACTTCAATTCTTTCACGGCTTCGCCGGCAGTTTGAACCACAGCGCCCGGTCGGGAATAATGTCGCCATAGTCGGGACCAGCCGAGGTCGCCGGATTGAGGTAGGCCCGGTAACCGATGGTAATCGGTTGGTCGAGGGCGATGCGGTACGCGCTCCCCTTGTCCGATTCCGACGGCACGACGACCCAGTGCCGATCCGCTCCGTCGGTCGGCGGCGTACGCATCAATCGCACGGCGTAAAGATAACGTGCCAGCGGGTTGCCAGGAAGGTAGCGCTCGGCACTGAGCCCGAAGTCGTGGCTGACCATTCCCGCCACCCCGTTCCAAATCGGATTGCCACACCCATACCAGTACTCGAACTGGCTGGCCAGGGGGCTGCACTGACTGGTGATCCAGTCGCCATAGACGCTGATGCTCGAGTAGGTGGCCAATCCGGTCGCGGCATGATTGACGCCATAGACCACCACCATCTCGTCCGTCCCCAACGTAAAGTTGGCCGGCTTGCCGCTCTGGGTCGTTCGCAGATAGGTCGTATCGGAACCCTCTCCGGCGACGAATTGATGGTACAGCGACGATGCCGGGTCGGTTTCGTTGAGCACATCCCGCGAATCGGAAAACCACCGCATCGACTCGAAGTGCTTCGCCTGGGCGTTCGGCGTCTGGGCCACGATAGCCGCTTCAAGCTGATTCAAGGCGAGCGACAAGCCGGGGACGAGGGTTTCCTCGGGGACCGCTTTCCGGTTCCGTTGTGGGGGCGTGGGGAAAGGATCGAGCTTGCTGACGGAATTCGGCGTGACGCGGAAGACGCTGGCGTAGTGGTCGTTGGCGAGATAGGCGTCGCCCTCGCTCTGGTCGGTGAAGTTGGCGCTACGCACCAGGATGACCAGCGAATCGTTCTGATCGGTCTCGGGAGCGACGCCGAGCTTGAGCAGCTTGGGCGGAAGGACGTAGGAATTGATCATCGACTCGGGATAGCCGGCCTGTTGCGCCAGCGCGGCGACCCGCTGGTAGACCGTTTGGTCCGCAGCGAAGATCACGATGGTGTTCTTGCCGAAAGGCTTGCCGCCCCCCTCGGTCTTAAGCAAATTGAGATTCAAGGGATCGCCGACTGCCGCGAACAGCCAATCGCCCTTGGCCACCAGCGAAGCGGCTTTGCGCACCCAGAGGTAGGGCGCGAAGCTGAAGTAGTCGCACGGCGGCGGCGTCAGGCCGACATAGACCACGGCCTCATCCGGCCGTAACCGGAAAATCGCGTTCTGCGCCCCCTGGCTATCCTCGGTATCGACCCCGGCGGAAAACGGTAGCTTGAGCACCTTGTAGGGCTGGGTCGCGTTGTTGCCGGCAGCCGAATCGAGCACATGACTATCGACGAGATCGAGCGGAAAGGCCTCCGGTGTCGCCCCCTCCTTGACCGCGAAACCGTTCGCTTCAAGGAGCCCTTGAAAGGTCGCTTGCCGGGTGTCAGTGCCAGACTCCGAGCCTCCTCCGCAGGCAACAAGCAGGGTTAGGGCAACGACTGCGGCGAATGCCGGCAATCTCCAGCGTTCGACCACGTGGCGCCATTTCACTCTCATATCCCTATACCGTTATGGATCGCGGGTTCGATTCTAACACCCCGTGTTGCCATCAGCGCGGCCTCATAATAGGCGTTGAGGACCCGCAACACGTTCATTTTTCGGGAGCGATCTACGGTGACGACAAGCTTGGGCAGCCACACGACGACGTGGCGAGGATCGCGATGATCAGCGCGCTGGTCGCCAGCTACGGCTATCTGGCGGTCTTCCTCGGCACCTTGATCGAGGGCGAGACGATCCTGCTCGCTGCCGGATTCGCTGCCCACCGTGGCCTGCTCGACTGGCGGCTGGTCGTGGCGCTGGCCTTCGCCGGCGGCAGCGTCGGCGACCTGCTGGCTTTCCTGCTCGGACGCTGGAAAGGCGACGCGATCATCGCCCGTTTTCCGAGCGTTGCCCGGCGCGCGCCGCGCGTGCTGGCGCTGCTTGAGCACCACCACGTCGGCCTGATCCTGAGCGTGCGCTTTCTCTACGGACTGCGCGTCGCCGGGCCGGTCGTCATCGGTGTCAGCGGCGTGTCCTTGGCGCGTTTCGTCGCGCTCAACACGATCGGCGCGGCGCTCTGGGCGACGACGGTCACCGGCGCCGGTTACTACTTCGGCGCGGCGCTGGCGCTCGTGCTAATCGACGTCAAACGTTTCGAAGAAGCCGTGCTGATCGCCCTGTTCGTTGCCGGGCTCGCCTTCTGGCTGTGGCGCTGGCGCGCCGCACGGCGGTCGGACCATGACCGGTGACGGCCTCCGCCGGCCCACTCGGCGGCGTGTAGAATTGCGCTCAGCCAATTCAACTGAGACCGCCATGCACGTCACGCTCGTCCACATCCGCGTCAAACCCCAAGACGTCGCGGCCTTCATCGCCACGACACGCGCCAATCACGAGGGCGCGCTCGGCGAGCCGGGCAACCGCCGCTTCGACGTTCTCCAGTCGCCCGACGACATGACGCGCTTCATCCTTTACGAGGCCTACGCCTGCGCCGCCGACGCCAAGGCGCACAAGGAGACCGCGCACTATCTGGCCTGGCGCGCCGCGGTCGACGGCATGATGGCCGAAGCACGCCGCGGCGAGCCGATGAACGGACTTTTCCCGAACTGAAGGAACGCGACGCGGGCGATCGCCGGCGCGCTCGCCCACATTTTTCAAACGCAGGTATCATGGGCCCCATGCCACTTAACCTTGCCGACACTGTCGGTTACGCTGCCGCAGTCTTGACGACCGTCGCTTTTTTCCCCCAAGTACTCAAGTCCTGGCGAACCCGGGATCTTTCGGGCGTATCGCTGACGATGTACGGCCTGTTCACCGCTGGCGTCGCCTTGTGGCTGACCTATGGCGTGCTGCTTGGCACCTGGCCGATCATCATCGCCAACGGTGTTACCTTGGCGCTGGCGAGCGTCGTGCTGGTGCTCAAAGTGAAACACCGGTGAATTCCGCCCCCTGATTTCAACGTTTTCGCCCGATCGGTCCGGCGCGCGAAGTACTGTAATTGTGTCGCAGGGCGTGAGTTGTCGACCGAATATCAGGCGTGCCTGCCGCTGTTGGCCACATCGACCGACCGGTTATACTGCGCGCCATGACCAGCACGCTGCTTCGCCGCCGGGCGACGATTGACGATGTGGCCGCGTTGGCCGGCGTCTCCCGCTCGGCCGTCTCGCGCACGTTCACCGAGGGCGCCTGCGTCTCGCCGCAGATGCGTAGCCGCGTCGAGCGGGCCGCTCAGTCGCTCGGTTTCAAACCGAACGCGCTGGCCCGCGGCCTGACCAAACAGCGCAACCAACTGGTCGCCTTTGTCGCCGGTTATCAGCACAATCTTTACGACGCCGCTTATCACGACCTGGTGCTGAGCCGCCTGCAGGCCGACGGCTTCCGCGTCCTGCTGGTGCATATCGGGCGCAGCGGCGAAGTCGGTCGCGCGCTGCTCGAAGCGCTGGACTTCCCCGTTTCGGTCGCGGTGGTCGCCGGCGGCAGCATCGACGAGGCGAGCATCGCCGAATGTACTCGCCTGAGTACCCCGGTGGTGCTGTGTACCGGCGAGTTTTCCGGCCTGCCGGGCGTCGATTGCATCAATAGCGACAACGCCGGCGGTACGCGCGCGGCACTCGACCATTTGCTAAGCCGCGGATGTCGGCGTATTTCCTGCATCGCCGGAACGCCCGGCATGTTTGCCACGCGCGAGCGACTTGAGGCCTTTCGCCAGGGCATGCAAACCCATGGCTACGAGCCGGCGGGGCTCGCCTACGGGGACTTCACCTTCGAAGGCGGGCTGCGTGCGGCGCAGTCCTTGCTGGCCGGTGCGCCGCGACCGGACGCGCTGCTCTGCGCCAACGACGCGATGGCCTTGGGCGCGCTGACGGCGGCGCGCAATCTTGGCGGCCTGCGCTTGCCGCAAGACCTCGCGGTCATCGGTTTCGACGACATCCCGCTGGCCGCCTGGCCGAATTTCCAGTTGAGCACGGTACGCAATCCGGTCGCCGAAAAAGCCGAAGCGATCTGCGAGCGGGTTCGTCTGCGCACGCAGAACCCGCACTGCGAGCCGGTCAATCTGCGTTTCCCGACGCCGCTGGTGCTGCGCCAGAGCGCCTGATCGCCCGCTCGCGGCGACCGCTTGGACGGCGCCGTCGGCGCAGCTGATCGACTATTGCCTCCTCTTGCGTCATTAAATTGTCACCTTCCATGGGTAACGTTGCAACCGGTTGCAACGCATCAACAACGACTCAATACCGGAAAACCCCATGGACCCTCACCCCCTGATTTCGATTCGCGCGCTACACGTCGGCTATGACCAGACCGACGTTCTCAAGGGCGTCGACCTCGATATCGCGGCCGGCGAAATGATCGCTCTGCTCGGCGGCTCGGGTTGCGGCAAGACCACCTTGTTGCGCACGCTTGCCGGCTTCACGCCGGCGCGTTCGGGCAGCGTGACGGTCAATGGCCAGGATGTCTTGCGACAGCCTCCGGAACGGCGCGGCATGGCGATGGTTTTCCAGTCCTACGCGCTCTGGCCGCATATGACGGTGGCGCAAAACATCGCTTATGGCCTGCGTCTGCGCGGCATGGCAAGAGCGGAAATCGCGCGGCGCACCGAAGACAAGCTCACCCTGTTGGGTCTGGCCGGCTTTGGCCAGCGTCGGGTCACCCAGTTGTCGGGCGGACAGCGTCAGCGCGTGGCGCTGGGGCGCGCGCTGGCGGTCGAACCCGAAATCCTCTTGCTCGACGAGCCGCTCTCCAACCTCGACGCCGGAATTCGCCAGCAGATGCGCCACGAGATCCGTGCGCTGCAGAAGCAGCTGGGGCTGACCGCGATCCTGGTGACGCACGATCGCGAAGAAGCGCTGGCGATGGCCGACCGCGTCGTCATCCTCAATCAGGGTCGCGTCGAACAGGTCGGAACGCCGGAACAGGTGTTCCACCAGCCGGCCACGCCCTACGTCGCGGCCTTCATGGGAGCCGCCAACACGATCAGCTGCGAAACGCAGCGCGACGCCGACGCCGTCCGCTTCCAGGTGCGTCCCGACACGGCCGGCGCGCCGCTGGTCCTGCTCGAACTGCCCGCGCAGCAGTTGCCGGCGGACGCGGGTTCCGGCGCCGTCAGCGTGCATTTCAGCAGCGATGCCGCGAGTCTGCACCCGCCCCATCACGCGCCGAGCGAAACGCTATGCCTGCCCGGACGCGTCGGGCATAGCAGCTTTCTCGGTGGCGCTTACCGCTGCGAGGTGCAGACGGTCTGCGGGCGTTTCCTGGTCGACCATTCCGTCCGTCTCGAAGCCGAGCAAGACATCGTGATGTGCGTTCCGGCGCCGGTGTTGCACGTCTTCCCGCAGTTTCACCCCGGGCCGGCCTGTTGAGCCGGAACGACTTCACCAACGATCCCCTTAAGGAGTTGAAACATGAAGCTTGAACGCAGCATTCTTGGCTTGGCGGTGGGCGCGGCGCTCAGCGTATACGCCACCGTCAGCCAGGCCGACACCGTCTTGACGGTGATCTCGGGTGGCTCGCAAAACATGGTCGACTACGTCACCGACTACCTCGGCCCGATCTTCGAAAAACAGAATCCCGGCGTCAAGGTCAAAGCCATCGGCGTCGGACCGGACGATGCCGGGTCGCAAAAAATCGTCGAAAAATTGCAAGCGCAGAAAAACGCCGGGAAAAACGAGTGGGACGTCGACGTGATCGTTCCGAATCAGCAAAAGACCGGAGAAATGGTCAAGGCCGGACTGCTGATGAAGTATCGCCACGCCATTCCGACCGGCAAGTTCGCCGTCAGCCCGGCGTCAAAAATGGCGCTCGGCGTCAACGTCGACGACTATGTCATGCCGATGTTCCAGAGCCAGACAGCAATCGCCTACAATCCGACGCTGGTCAAAAACCCGCCGGCGTCGTTCGACGAATTGCGCCAATGGGTCGCCAAGAATCCCAAGGCCTTTGGCTACAACGGCCTCAAGGGCGGCATGTCGGGCGTCGCTTTCGTCGTCGGCTGGATGTACGCCTACGGCGGCAGCCCGGACACCGTGCAGCAAGGGCCCTACGCCGCTGCGCATGAAGCCGGCTGGGACAAGGCGATGGCCGAGCTCAAGCAGTTCAACCAGCAGGTCACCTTCACTCCCGGCAACGCCGGAACGCTGGACATGCTCAACCGCGGCGAGATCGCCATGGGACCGGTGTGGGTCGACATGTTCTACACCTGGAAAGCCGAAGGTCGCTTGCCACCGAACATGAAGCTCAAGCTGATCGCCCCGGGGATGCCCGGACAGCCGTACTACTACGCGATCCCGAGCAAGGCGAAGAACGTCGAGTTGGCGAAGAAATTCATCGCCCTGGCGACCAGTCCGCAAGTCCAGGCCAACGGCATCGTCAAGCGCTTCAACTGGTATCCGGGGATCGATCCGAACGCCGTCAAGTCCGAACTGAGCGGCAAGGACTGGAACGAGCTATTCACCGACGTCACGCCGGCCGACCTGGCCAAGTACGCCAAGCCTTTCCCGCTGGCACCCTACTTTACCGATCTGCGCGAACGCTACGAAGCCAAAGTCCAGGACTGAGACTGACTCTGCGTGCTGCACTAGACCCGGCGCCACTACGGCGCCGGCGACCTCAATCCATCGATTCCCGGGCATGACCACCATCACTCTTCCTGCGTCACCTCGCCGTCCAGACTGGCTGCCGGCACTGCTGCTCCTGCCGGCCTTGCTGGTGGTCGCCACGCTGTTCGTCTATCCGCTCGCCTGCTCGTTGCTCTACGCCTTTCGCGACGAGAAGCTCGGCGTCTGGGGCTGGGGCAATTTCCTGCGCGCCTGGGATCTCTATGCGCGAGACATCTATTTCACTTTCGGTGTGGTGCTGCTCTCGACTGCCTTGATCGGCGTGCTGGCGATCGCCATCGCCGGCTACCTGACGCTGGGCGAAAACCGGCGCGCCGTTGCCGTATTGCGCTGGCTCTACCGCTGGCCCCTGTTCATCCCGGTGGTCGTCGCCGGGCAGATGATGCGGACCTTCCTGGCCAAGAACGGGCTGATGAACAACGCGCTGATGGCGCTCGATCTGATCGAACCGCTGCAGGCCATCAGCTTCCTCGACTGGCGCGGACTGGTGTTCACCTTCGTCTGGAAGCAACTGCCTTTCGCCACGCTGCTGCTCGCCGGTGCCATGGCCGCGCTCGACCGCTCGATGATCGAAGCGGCGCGCAACCTCGGCGCCGGCCGTCTGCGCGTGCTGTGGCAGATCCTCATGCCGCAGCTGCGCCCGACGCTGTTGGTGAGCCTGATCCTGTCCTTCGTCGCCATCCTTTCGGTGCTCTCGGTACCGATGATGATCAACGCCGGCAGCCCGACCATGATCACCGTCGATATGGCCTGGCGCGTCGCGTCGTACAGCGACTACGGGGTCGCCAACGCGCTGGGCTTCATCTCCTGCGCGATGTGCGGCCTGGCCGCCTGGTTCTACTTGCGTCAGGGTCTGCGCGAAGGGGGGCGGCCATGAGCTTCGGGGCCGCCCGCTTCTCCGCGTCGCCTCGCGCGGCTTCCCGTTCCGCCGCGTCGCCTCTCGCGGTCTCCAGTTTCGCGGCTGCGGCGTTGCGCAACGCGCTGATCGTGTTGCTCGCGCTCTGCATCTTCGGCCCGCTCACCAACCTGCTGCTGTGGACCGTCACCGAGGCCTGGTATTTTCCGGCCAAGCTGCCGGTATCATGGGGCTTCAGTTATTGGACGCGAGTCTTCCGGCCGGAGGCCGGCGCCATGCTGGCCTTGGGCAACAGCGTGCTGATCGCCTTGAGCACGGTGGCGCTCAGTACGCTGGTCGCCATCCCCGCCGGTTACGCCTTGGCGCAGCGCGGCTTGCCGCTGCGCAGCCTCTTCCTGTTGCTCTTTCTGCTGCCGCAGGCCTTTCCGGCGATCGCCGTTCATTTGAACATCGCGCGCATCTTCTACGGCTTCGGGCTCAACGGCACGATCACCGGCGTGGTGCTGGTCCATGCCTTGCAGGGCCTGGTCTTCTCGGTGTGGATCACCTCCGCCGCTTTCGCCGCCGTCGGCAGCGAACCGATCGAGGCGGCGCGCAATCTCGGCGCCTCGCCGCTGCGCGCCTTCTGCGACGTGAGTCTGCCGCTGGCCAGCCCGGGGATCATCGCCAGCGCGATCTTCGTCTTCCTGATCTCGATCGACGAATTCTCGGGAACCTTCTTCGTCGGCGCGCCGGAGATCAGCACCCTGCCGCTGCAACTCTATTCGGCGGCGACCGAAGGCAACTACCAGATCGCCTCGATCACCGCGCTATTATTGCTGCTGCCTTCAATCCTTTTCATGTTCGTCGTCGAGCGCTTTCTGCGCGCCGACGTCCTCGCCAAGATCGGAACCTGACATGCCCAAACCGCCGCTCGAACCCTGGTGCGATACGCGCCTCAAGTCAGCCAGCGAAGTCGTTCGCCAAGCAGGCGCGCTGGCGCTGGCAAGTTTCCGCGACAGCGCGCTGACGGTCGAGCGCAAAGGCGTGCAGGACTACGTCACCGCCGTCGACCGCGCGGTCGAAGAATTGATCGTCGATCGCCTGCGCGCGCACTTTCCCGACGACCAGTTCCTCGGCGAGGAAGGCGGGCTGCGCAGCGGCGCCCCACGCGGCAGCGCACTGTGGGTGATCGACCCGATCGACGGCACCACCAACTATGCGCGCGGCCTGCCGCTGTGGTGCGTCTCGGTAGCCCTGGTCTACGCCGGCGAGATCGCTCTGGGCCTGATCTTCAACCCGGTCAGCGACGAATTCTACTGCGCCGTGCGGGGCTGCGGCGCCAGCTGCAACGGTCGACCGATCCGGGTGTCCGGCGAGCAATCGCCCGAAGCGGCGCGCATCGGCATGGGCTTCAGTTACCGCCGGCCGCCGGCGCTGCATGCGCGCGACATCGGTCGCCTGCTCGACGCGCACTGCGAATACGCCCGTCTGGGCAGCGGCGCGCTGGGCCTGGCCTTCGTCGCCGACGGCCGCTTCGACGGCTACTACGAGCCGCACATCAATTCCTGGGACGTGCTGGCGGGGATCTGCCTGGTGCGGGAGGCCGGCGGCTGGGTCAGCGATTTCCTGTCGGGCGACGGTCTGCTGCGCGGCAACCCGATTCTGGCCTGCACGCCGGCATTGCGCGACTTCCTGCAGCAACGGCTGACGGCGGCGGACGTCACGTAGGGCGAAAAAGCCGATGATTCCCGCGATCGCGCCCGCCGTCCATTCGTTGTGGCTGATGCCGCGCGCTGACGACGCCGCGGCGCTCGATGCGCTGATCGCCGAACTGGCACCGCGCTTCGGTAGCGCGATTTTTCGCGCTCATGTCACTGTCCAGGGCGATCTGGCGACCCCGCTGGAACCATTGCGTACCATCGCCGCCACGCTGGCAGCAGCGTGTCCGGTGCTTGACTGGCCGCTGGCCGGGGTCGCCAGTTCGCCGCATTACTTCCGCTCGTTCTATCTCGAATTGCAGCCCCACGCCGATTTCGACCGCCTACGCTCGACCGCTGCCGCGCTCAGCGGAACGACGGACGGCCTGGCGCCCTTTCCGCACTTGAGTCTGGCCTACGGCGACCCGACCGATCCGGCCGACAAGCCGCCGCTGCTGCAGCGTCACGCCCGGATGTTGGACGCCAAGCCGGCGCTGCGCTTCGACCGGTTGGTCATCGCACGCTCGGCCAAGAGCCTGGCGGTCGCCAACTGGAGCGTGCTCGAGAGCTTCGCTCTCGGCTAGCCGGCCAAGGTGTTTCGGCGCTGGTCGACCGCGCCGCGCGCGTTACCACGCAATGTTCATATGAACGTCACAGCGGTGTAACTATCGACGCTCATCGTGTCGAGATGAACAGCGAAACGATCAAACCGAGCACCGACCATCGCCAGCGGGCGATTCTTGAGCGCGTCGGCGCGCAAGGCTTCCAGTCGATCGACGCGCTCGCCGCGCAGTACGGCGTAACCACCCAGACCATCCGCCGCGACGTCAACGCGCTCTGCGAACGCGGGCTGTGCCGCCGCCGCCACGGCGGAATCGACGTGCTGCCCGCCGCACAGAACATCGCCTATGGCGAGCGTCTGTCGCTTGAAAACGAGGCCAAGAGCCGCATTGCGCGCTGCGTCGCCGACGCCGTTCCGGACGGCGCGTCGCTCTTCTTCGGCATCGGCACGACGCCCGAACTGTGCGCGCTGGCGCTCGCCGAGCGTACGCCGCTGCGCGTGATGACCAACAATATCAACGTCGCGCTGGCGCTGCGCCGCAATCCGGCGTGCGAACTGACGATCGCCGGCGGCCGGCTGCGCAACCCCGACTTCGACGTGATCGCCGGCGAGGCGCACGGGTTTTTTTCGCGCTTCGCCGTCGATATCGGTATCTACGGTGTCGGCGGCGTCGCCGACGACGGCAGCCTGCTCGATTTCAACGACGACGAAGTGCTGATGCGCCGCGAACTCGCCGCGCATTGCCAGCAGCGCTTTCTGGTGCTCGACCATTCCAAGTTCGGCCGCGGCGCAACGGTGCGCGGCGGACACATTACCGAGGCCAGCCAGGTATTCACCGACCAGGCCGTCCCGGCGCCCATCGACGCCATGCTCAAGCAAGCCGGCGTCGCACTGATCGTCGCTTCATCCCCCACCGCTCTCCAGGAGAAACCCCGATGACTTTCACCCGACTCAAACCCTATGCCGTCGCCGCCGCACTGGCGCTCACCGCGCTGGCGACGATCGCCCCGGCGCAGGCGCAGCAACGCGCGATCTGCTACAACTGCCCGCCCGAATGGGCCGACTGGGGATCGCAGCTCAAGGCCATCAACGCCCGCCTCAACATCGCCGTTCCGCCGGACAACAAGAATTCGGGGCAATCGATCGCCGCGCTGATCACCGAGAAAGCCAACCCGGTCGCCGACGTCGTCTACCTCGGCGGCATCGCCGCCGACCCGGCGCGCGACGCCGGCGTACTGACGCCGTACAAGCCCAAGGGCTGGGACAAGATTCCGGCCGCGCTCAAGGACCCCAACGGCAACTGGTTCACCATCCACTCCGGTACGCTGGGCCTGTTCATCAATACCGCCGCGCTCGGCAACAAACCGGTACCGCAGAGCTGGGCCGACCTGCAGAAACCCGAGTACAAAGGCATGGTCGGTTACCTCGACCCGACCTCGGCGGCGGTCGGCCAGCTCGGCGTGATGGCGGTCAATCTGGCGCTCGGCGGCAGCTACGAGAACCTCGACCCAGCGATCAAATATTTCAAGGCGCTGGCCAAGAATCAACCGATCGTTCCCAAGCAGACGTCGTACGCGCGGGTTATTTCCGGCGAGATCCCGATCCTCATCGACTACGACTTCAACGCCTATCGCGGCCAATATACCGACAAGGCGCCGGTGCGCTTCGTGATTCCCAAGGAAGGCAGCGTCGTCTTCCCGTACGTCATGGGCTTGGTCAAGGGCGGACCGAATGCCGATAACGGCCGCAAGATCCTCGACTTCGTGCTGTCCGACGAAAGCCAGGCGATGTGGGGCAACGCCTACCTGCGCCCGGTCTTCCCCGAACGGTTGTCGGCCGAAGCCAAGGCCAAGTTCCTGCCGGACAGCGAGTACGCGCGCGCCAAGCCGGTCGACCTCAAGAAACTGGCGGCGGCGCAGGCGATGATCGTCGAGCGCTACAAGAACGAAGTTCAGTAAACCTAAAAATCTCGGTTGAAGCCTCTTTCAACACGGAGAACACAGAGATGCCCGAAGGAAATCCCCTTGGGGGACACAGAGCGCACAGAGAAATATCTGTGACTCACCCTTTGGGTGAGCCGCTGTTTTCTCCTAAATCTCTGTCCCTCGGGGGTTTGCTTCGCGACACGTTAAATGAGGTTTTAAGGGCAAACCCTTTTCGCAAGGGCCGGCGGCGCCGGCCCCGCTGTTTTCTATATTCATTCGAGCAACATCATGATCCTGCTGCTGATTCCCGCCGCGCTGTTCTTCACGGCCTTCTTCATCCTGCCGATGGCCAGGCTGTTCCTGGTCGGCGGCAGCGGCGCCAGCGGCTGGGCGGCCTATGCTGCGCTGCTCACCGACGCCGGCCATTTCAACGCGCTGCTGGCGACGCTCGGCGTCGCCGCCGCGACGACTGCGGCGACGCTCTTGATCAGCGGAATCGCCGGCGTCTTTCTGCAACGCCACAAATTCCCCGGCAACGCCACGCTGGTCGCCATGATGACGCTGCCGCTGGCTTTCCCCGGCGTCGTCATCGGCTTCATGGTGATCATGCTGGCTGGGCGCCAGGGCCTGATCGGAACGATCAGCGAAGCACTGACCGGCGACAAGCTGGTGTTCGCCTATTCGCTGTTCGGCCTGTTCATGGGCTACGTCTACTTCTCGATTCCGCGAACCATCCTGACGGTGATGAGCGCGACCGAAAAGCTCGACCCCAAGCTTGAGGAAGCGGCGCGCTCGCTCGGCGCTTCGCGCTGGCGGGTCGTCGTCGACGTGATCGTCCCCGGACTCAAGCCGGCGTTCATTTCGGCCGGAGCGATCTGCTTCGCCACCGCCGTCGGCGCGTTCGGCACGGCGTTCACGCTGGCGACGCGAATCAACGTGCTGCCGATGGTGATCTACACCGAGTTCACGCTGTCGGCCAATATCGCGCTGGCCGCGGCGCTGAGCTTCATCCTCGGCGCGGTGACCTGGCTGGTGCTGACGCTGGCGCGAACTGCCGCCGGTTCAACCGTCGCCGCGGCCGGCTGAGCGGGAGAAGGCCATGAAGAAAATAATGTTCACCCTGCAACTGGCATTCACGCTGGCGGTGTGCGCCTTTCTGGTCGTTCCCGTCGTGCTCTCGGTACTCGCCGGACTGACTGTCAATTACTTCGATGGTCTTTCGAGCGGCTTGACGCTACGCTGGGTCGTCGAAGTCTGGAACGGCTACCGCGACACCATCTTCCTGTCGCTCGGAATTGCCTTCGCCTGCCTGGCGACGACGCTGCTGCTCGGCGTGCCGACGGCCTACGTGCTGGCGCGCTCACGCAACCGCCTGGCACGCGTGATCGAGGAGCTGCTGGTGCTGCCGATCGCCATGCCGGGACTGGCCACCGCCTTGGCGCTGATCGTCACCTACGGCGCCTGGGGCGGATTTCGTACTTCGTGGGTTTTCATCCTGATCGGCCACGTGCTGTTCACGCTGCCGTTCATGGTGCGCTCGGTACTCGCCGTGCTCGGCGCGATCGACCTCGCGACGCTCGAGGAAGGCGCCGCGTCGCTCGGCGCCGGATTCGCGCGGCGCTTTTTCGACATCGTTCTGCCCAACTGCCGCAACGGCATCCTCGCCGGTTCGCTGATGGTGGTGACGCTGTCGATGGGCGAATTCAACATGACCTGGCTGCTGCATACGCCGCTCACCAAGACGCTGCCGGTCGGTCTGGCCGACGCCTACGCCTCCTTGCGCCTGGAGATCGGCAGCGCCTATACGCTGATCTTCTTCCTGATGATCGTCCCCTTGCTGCTCGCCATGCAGGCGGCAACGCGGCCACGGCCGAAGCGCTTCATCGCCGACGACGCTGCCGACCCACTTCTTGCCGAGTCCAAATCATGAACTTCATTGCCCCCAAGCCGCTGGCTATCGAGCTCAAATCCTGCGCAAAGACCTTTGCCGGCGGCGCGCGCGTGCTCGAACCGCTCGAGCTCTCGATCGACGCCGGCGAAACGCTGGTGCTGCTCGGCCCGTCGGGCTGCGGCAAGACGACGACGCTGCGCCTGATCGCCGGCTTAGAGCAGCCCGACGCGGGCGGTCGCGTGCTGTTCGACGGCATCGACGTCACCGCGCAGAGCATCGAGAAACGCAACGTCGGCATGGTCTTCCAGTCGTACGCGCTGTTTCCCAACATGAGCGTCGCCGAGAACATCGGCTACGGCCTGCGCATCCGCAAGCTGCCGGCCGCCGAACAACGTGCCAGCGTCGCCGAAATGCTCTCGATGATGCGTATCGAAGCGCTCGCCGACCGCCACATCGACCAGCTCTCGGGCGGCCAGCGCCAGCGCGTCGCTTTGGCGCGCGCGCTCGCCGTGCGGCCGCGCGCCCTGCTGCTCGACGAGCCGCTGACGGCGCTCGACGCCCAGTTGCGCGACGCGCTGCGCGTCGAAATCAACCTGCTGCTGCGCCGCCTGGCGATCACCACCGTTTACGTCACGCACGACCAGGACGAGGCGATGGCGCTCGGCGATCGCATCATCGTCATGGAGCACGGCCGCGTCGCGCAGAGCGGGACGCCGCGCGAGATTTATCATCAGCCGGCGTCGCCTTTCGTCGCCAATTTCATCGGCAACATGAACCGCGTGCACGGCCAGCTGAGCGACGCAGGCTTCACCTGTGCTGCCGGCGTGCTGCGCTGGTCGGGCGAATCAACCGACGCGCGCGAGCTGCTGTTCCGCCCCGAGGACGTAAGCATCGCCGGCGATGGCGACGACGCCGATCTCGCCGGAACGATCGCCGCATCGTTCTTCCTTGGCGACCGCACGCGGCTCTTCGTCGATGTCGGCGACAGCCAGCCGCTGATCGTCGAAAGCGCAGCGCGCTGCACGCTCGCCGTCGGCGACCCGGTGCGCCTGCGGGTCGATCCGCGCGGCCTGCTGGCCCTGTAAATCGCTTACCCAGGGAACCGACCAATGCTGATCGCCCAAATCACCGACCCCCACATCAAGGCCCCCGGCGAACTGGCCTATCGCCGCGTCGACACCGGCGCCATGCTGGGTCGTTGCATCGCCGAACTGCGCCGGCTAGACCCGCAACCCGACCTGATCGTGCTCACCGGCGACCTCGTCGACCGCGGCCGTCCCGCAGAGTACGCCTGGCTCAAGACGCTGCTCGCCCCCTTGCGCCAGCCGCTGCTCGTCGTTCCCGGCAACCACGACGAGCGCGCAGCGCTGCGCGCCGCTTTCGCCGCCGACGGCTACCTGCCGGACAGCGGCTTCCTGCACTATGCCATCGACGATCGCTACCCGCTGCGCATCGTCGGACTCGACACCCTGGTTCCCGGCGAAAACCGCGGCGAGCTATGCGCGCAGCGCCTAGCCTGGCTTGAGGCGACGCTGGCGCGCGAGCCCGGGCGCCCGACGCTGCTGCTGATGCATCACCCGCCGTTTCTGACCGGGATCGGCCACATGGACGCGATCGGGCTCGCCGGTCGGCACGCTTTCGAGAAGATCGTCGCGCGCCATGCGCAGATCGAACTGATCCTTTGCGGCCATCTGCACCGCCACATCCAGACGACGATCGGCGGTCGGCGCGTACTGACCTGCCCGAGCTCGGCGCATCAGGTCGCGCTCGACCTGCGCGACGCAGCGCCGAGCCGCTTCTTCATGGAACCGCCGGGCTATATGCTGCACTGCTGGAACGACGGACGCATGGTCAGCCACGCGGCGGTCATCGGCGACTACGACGGCCCGTTCCCGTTCTTCAGCGCCGACGGGCAATTGATCGACTGAGATCAGGCTTGCCGTGGCGACGCGGCGCCAGGTACTTGCGTCTGGCGTCAGCCGGCGAGATCGCCGCGCGTGTCGATGTCCCTGAGCACACCGTCGTCGTCGACCGCGCAGCGCGTGATCATCGCGCCGGATGCTTGCAGGATAGCCCTCGCGCCGCTATCGCCGGCCAGCGTCGCTAGCGCGGCGAACCAGCGCGACGAGAAGCCGACGGGGTGACCGCGCCGTCCTTGAAACTCGCTCGCCGCAATGCTGGCGCCGCGGCGCAGCGCGGCGGCGACCTGCTGGTGGCTGCGCGTCGCGATGAACGGCATGTCGGCGAGCGCGACCAGCCAGCCCGCGGCGTCGGGCGTCGCGCGGACCGCGCAGGCCAGGCTGCACCCCATGCCACGATCGGCCTCAAAGCAAACGAGCGTCTCGTACCCCGCCGCGCCGAACAGTTCGGCCAGGCGGTCGGCGCCGGGACGCAGCACGGCGACCAGCCGATCGCACGCCGGACGCAGGCGGTCGGCGGCGGCCACCGCCAGCGGCCGACCATCGGGCAGCCGATGCGCCAGCTTGTCGCCGCCGAAACGATGGCTGCGTCCGGCCGCCAACAGGATGCCGACGATTTCGCCCGCTGCGGCCATCAGCCCGGCGCACCGGCGGCGGCCAGCGACGACGACTCACCGGCCAACCCACGCGCACGCAACACGCCGTACTTGACCGCGGTCATCTCGGCGATGATAGCGACGGCGATCTCGGGCGGCGTGCGGCTGCCGATCGGCAAGCCGACTGGACCGTGCAGCCGGCCGACCTGGTCCGCGCAAAGATCGAAGTACTTGAGCAGCCGCTCGCGGCGCCGCGCGCTGGTCGTCTTTGAACCGAGCGCGCCGACGTAGAAAGCCGGCGACTTGAGCGCTTCGAGCAACGCCAGGTCGTCGAGCTTGGGATCGTGGGTCAGCGCGACGACGGCGCTGTGCGCATCGAGCCGCAGTTCGAGCAGCGCGTCGTCGGGCATCGCCGTGCTCAACGTCGTTGCCGCAACGTCCCAGGCACCCGCGTATTCGCTGCGCGGATCGCAGACGATGACCTGGTAGTCAAGCGCCAGCGCCATCTGCGCGAGGTAGTTCGAAATCTGCCCGGCGCCGACGATCAGCAAGCGCCAGGCCGGGCCGTGGATGGTCGCCAGCGTGCAGCCGTCCCAGCACAGCCGGTCATCCGCGGCGGCGAGCGCCAGCGTCGCGCCCGCCTGCCCGACGGCGACGCTGCGCTTCACCCTTTTTCCGGCGGCGAGTTGCGCCGAGAGGATTTCGAGCGAAGCCGCATCGGGCGCCGGCTCGACCAGCAATTCCATGCGGCCGCCGCAGGGCAGGCCACGGCGGCGAGCGTCTTCGGGACTCACGCCGTAGCGCAGAACGAAAGGCACGGCCGAGGCGAAAACCCCTTGCGACAACTGCTCGACCAGATCGCTCTCGACACAGCCGCCCGAGACCGATCCCTGAACCAGGCCATCGTCGCGCAAAACCATCCAGGCGCCGGGTGACCGCGGCGCCGAGCCCCAGGTTCGCGCCACGCTCACCAGCGTCAGGCGATGACCCGCCGCGGCCCAGCGCCGCGCCGCGTCGAGCACCTGACGATCCTGGCTATCCATTGCTTTGTGCGCGCAGCCAATCGCGCCTGACGATTTCGAGCAGCGCGCGGGCGCGGTCGGAGTAGAGCTTGATGTTTTCGAAATCGGGCGAAACCAAGTGCTTCTGCAGCAGCAAGCCATCGTCGCCAAACCAGGTCGGCAGGAAACCGCCGAGCGAATAGCCCTGGCGGCGCAGCTCGTCGACCACCGCGCCGCAATTCGCCGACCCCAGATCGACGAAAACCTGGATGAGCGCGTAATCGTTCTGCGCCAGTTCGCGTTCGAGTTCAGCCAGGCGGATCGCCAGATCGTCTCCCGGCGCAGTCAGCGTGCAACGCGCGACACCGGCCGAAGCAAAACGCGCGACGTCGATCACACTGGCGACTGCCGGCAACGCCTCTTCGGAGACGCACAGTTCGCGGTCGAGACCCAGCCCACTCATCATGAATTCGAGTTCGGCGAGATAGGGCCTGGGCAGGAAGACAAGCCGGCGCTGATCGCGCGCCACGCGAAAGAACATCACGCAGGCGACGCGCCCCTGGGCGCTGTGCTCGGTGGTGTACGCGTCGGCCGGCATCAATGCCGGCTCCAGCGCCGTTTCGACCATTTTCGATTGCAGGGAAAGCTTCTGCGTGATGACGTGGTTGCACACCGACTCGCCAAAAATGCCGTCGATAGCGTCAGTGCCGAGCAGCTTCATCACCGCCTGGCAGGCGCGAGAAAAGACCAGCGACGATCGATACGACGGCAGCGTGAGCCCGAGGCCGTATTCATAGAGCTTGGGGTTGGGCGACGAGCTGCGATAGAAGGCGACGTGCGCCACCACGTCGCCCGACGCGGTGCGGGCGACGGCGCTGCGGACCGCGCCGCGAGTGTTTTCCTCGATCAGCCGCTCGGGAATATAGTAGGTATCGACCGGATAGCCCTCGCCGTAGACCGCATAAAACAGGCGGGAGATGCCGGCGGCGTCGGCCGGCTCGAAACAGCTGACGGTGCATTCTTCGCTGCCGTCGGGGGATTTCCATGGTGTCTCACGCAGCTGCCTGAGCGCTTCGTTGCGGTCCATGATCACCTCCTTGCCGCGGCCCAGCGTCGCGTCGAGCAGATACTGACTATCCATTGTTCTGAGCGCGCAGCCAGTCGCACCTGACGATTTCGAGCAGCGCTTTGGCGCGATCGGAGTAGAGCTTGATGCCTTCAAAATCGGGCGAAACGAGATGTTTCTGCAGCAGCAGTCCGTCTTCGCCGAACCAGGTCGGCAGGAAACCGCCGAGCGAATAGCCCTGACCGCGCAGCGCGTCGACCACCGCGCCCGAACTCGCCTGCCCGAGGTTGACGAAGACCTGGATGAGCGCGTAGTCCTGCTGCGCCAACTCGCTCTCCAGCTCAAGCAAGCGGGTCGCCAGATCGTCTCCCGGCGTCGTCAGCGTGCAGCGCGCGACGCCGGCCGAGGCAAAACGTCTGACGTCGATCACACTGCTCGCTTCCGGCAGCGCCGGCAACGCGTCTTGCGAGACGCGCAGTTCGCGATCGAGAGCGAGCCCGCTCATCATGAATTCGAGTTCGGCGAGATACGGCCGGGGCAGGAAAATGACCCGGCGCTGGTCGCGCACGACGCGAAAGGAAATCACGCAGGCGACGCGCCCCTCCGAGCTTTGCTCGGTCGTGTAGGCGTCAGCCGGCATCAAGGCAGGTTCCAGTGCCGTTTCCACGCCTTTCAATAGCGCAGAGAATTTCTGCGTGATGATGTGGTTGCAAACCCCCTCGCTAAAAATTCCGTCGATATTGTCCGTACCGACCAGCTTCATCGCCGCTTGGGTCACGCGAGCGAAGACCATCGAGGCGCGAAACGACGGCAGCGTCATCGCGAGGCCGTATTCATAAAGATTGGGATTGGGCGGCGAGCTGCGATAGAGGGCGCCGTGCGCCACCACATCGCTCGACGCGGTGCGGGCAACGACGCTACGGATGTTTCCCCGCTCGTTTTCCTCGATCAGCCGCTCGGGAATATAGTAGGTATCGACCGGATAGCCCTCGCCGTAAACCGTATAAGACAGGCGGGCGATCCCGGCGGCGGCGGTCGGCTCAAAATAGCCCACCGTGTATTTCTCGCTGCCGTCGGGTGCCGTCCACGGCGTCTCGCGCAGTTGCCTGAGCGCCTCAACGCGATCCATGGTCATGCCCTCGCTGCGACGAAATTCATGAAGTCGTCGAGCGTCTTGAGACGCAGCGAGTCGGCGTCGCTGACCGCAACGCCATACGCTTCCTCGAAGGCGAGAATGAAGCCGGGGTAGTCGACCGAATCGACGCCTTGCTGGATCAGCGGCCGCGCCGGATCGAGCTGGCGCACCAGCTCGGCGTCGAGGCCGGTGGCCAGCATCAATTCCTTGAGTGCCGCAATCGTTACGCTCACGATGATCTCCTTGATTCAGTGATTACTGTTTGAGTTTGAAACGCTGGACCTTGCCCGAAGGATTGCGCGGCAAGTCGTCGTGAAACGCGTACTTCATCGGCCGCATGTAGTCGGCCAGGCGCGCCGCCGCGTGCGCGCGCAATTCCTTTTCCAGCGCTGCTCCGGCGGAAAATCCCGGTTTGAGCACCAGATGCGCCGCCGGCCGTTCCAGCCCGCCAACCAGGCAGGCGACGACGGCGCAGTCGGCGACCGCCGGATGATCGCGCAAGACGTCTTCAAGCTGGACCGGCGAAATGTACTGGCCGCCGACCTTGAGCATGTCGTCGCTACGCCCCAGGTGAAAGTAGAATCCGCCCTCCTCGCGCATCAGGTCGCCGGTGCGGATGAAGCCGTCGGCGAGCATGGTGGCGGCGGAGACTTGCGGCTGATGCCAGTAAGCGCGCGCGTTGCTGGCGCAGCGCACCAGCAGGTGACCGGAGACGCCGCTGGCAACGTCCAGGCCCGAATCGTCGACCAGCCTGATGTCGCAGCCGGGAACGGGTATCCCGGCGGAACCGGACACGACCGCGCCCGGCCGGTTGGAGATGACCACGTAGTTGGTCTCGGTCGAGCCGATGCCATCGACCAGTTCGAGCCCGGTGAGCTCGCGCCAGGCGTCGAGGACGAAGGCCGGCAGGCGCTCTCCCGCCGAACCGCAGAAACGCATCGGCAGGTCGAGGTGCGCCTCGCTGACGCTGCGGATCAACTGGACGTAGATTGTCGGTACGGCGAAGAAAACGCTGGGCCGATGTTGCGCGATCAAGGCCAGCAGTTGCTCGGGCGTCGACGGCCCCGGATTCAAGATCGCGCTGGCCCCGGCGAGCATCGTGAACATCAGGCTGCAGCCCAGGCCGTAAGCGAAAGTCATCTTGCTGGCGGTGAACATCCGGTCGTTCTCGCCTATCCCGACGACCTGATCGGCGTAGGTCTTGGCAGAGAAAAGAAAGTCGGCGTGACGGTGCGGGACGCCCTTGGGTTTGCCGGTCGAACCCGACGTATAGATCATGTAGGCTAGATCGTCGTCGCCCGCCTGCGCGGCTTCGATGGGGACCGCGAGCGCGTGCGGCAGAAAGTCGCCCAGTCGCTCGCCGCAAATCATTGACTTGGTACGCGACCAGGCCGGCAGGTCGGCCAAGGCCTTGGAGACCAGCACGACTCGCGCTCCGCTATCGTCGAGAATGTATTGGTAGTTCTCGTTGGCGAGCGCCGTGCTCACCGGAACCGGAACCGCGCCGATCAGGTTGCTGGCGAGAAACGCGGCGACGAAAACCGGCGAGTCGGCGAGCGCGATCACGACGCGATCGCCGTGGCCGACGCCCTGCTCGCGCAGCCACGCGGCGCAGCGATAGACGCCGTCGGCCAGTTGTCGATAGCTGACGGCTTCGCCGGCGCAAAGGTACGCAACCTTGTCGGGATGACGCTCGAGGTTGGGCAGCAGCAGGCAGACCGCGAGGTTGGTGTGGGGCGACAGGCTGTTCATGGCTGACAATTCCTCGATATTCCCAATGTCATTCGATCTTCCCTGATGAGGATGAAGCGCCGCGCAACGATGCGGTGGTCAGCGCAGCGACCAGCGTCGCCAGCGCGGCTGCGGCAAACAACCCGGCGAATCCGGTCGCGGCGAGCAGGAGTCCGGCTGCCGCCGGTCCGACAAAAAAACCGACCTGCATCATCGCCATCAACAGGTTCTGGTTGAGCGCCCGCGCGGCAACTGAAGAGCGGTCGAACATCAGCGCCGATTGCAGCGGCATGACGACGCCCCAGCCGAGTCCCAGCGGCAACGCCAGGGCGAAGAAAAATGACGGATGCGAAGCGAACGGCAACAGCGCGTAGCTCACGGCAACGACCAAGAAGCCGGCCGTCGACAGAGTGACCTTGTCGAAGCGATCGAAATACATCCCGCCGAAGAACCGCGCCAGCATCATGAGCAGCGTCGCCAGGCTGAAGAAGACGCCGCTGTTGCTCACCCGCAGCGCTGCGCCGAGTTGCTGCAGATAGAAGAAGACCGCGGCGTAACCCGCGTAGAGCGCGACGCTGGCGACCAGCAAGAGCGCGACCGGCCGGCTGCGCAGACTGGCCGACGCGCCGGCCATCCCGGGACGCACCGCTGCCGCCGCAACGTCGCCGCCCGAACGACTGAAGAACATCATGATAATCGGCAGCAAAGCGATCAAGGCGCTCCATTGCAGCACCTGCCCGAATGCTGCCGGCACGACGCCGAGCGCACCGAGCAGCGGCGGCACCAGCGCATAGGGGACGAGACGCACCAGCGAAGTCCAGCCGAACGCCTGGCCACTCATTCCCGGTGGAATCGCGACGACGATCAGCGAGATCAGCGCCGAAATGACGCAGCTGAAACCGGCGCCCTGCAGCAGGCGTGCTGCCAGCAACGGCGCGAAGCCGGTCAATTGCCCTTCGAGAAACAAGGCGGCGGCAAAGAGCAACGACCCGCCGAACAGCCAGCGCCGCGCATTGCCCGGATGGATCAACAGCGCGGCCAGCGGCTGCATGAGCAGCGAAGCGAGCGCATCGGCACCGATGATCAGTCCGGCGAGCTGCTCGCTGATGCCCAGCTGCGCGAGATAGGAATGAAACGGAAAAAACAGCGCGGTAACGCAGGTCACCAGCGTGAACTGCACGTTGAGCAGAACGAAGCTCGGCGTCCACAGCTTGCCGCGCTCAGCCATTGAGCACCTGCAGCAGGAAGCGGCGTAGCAGATTGCCGGCGAGCGCGCGGCGGTAGGCGGCGCCGGCGCGCAGGTCGTCGATCGGCTGGACGGCCGCTCGCGCGCGTTGGGCGGCCTCATCGATCAGCGCCTGATCGGGCGACTTACCGACCATCCATCTGGCCAGTTCGGGCGCGGTGACGACGGTCGGTCCGACGCTGCCCCAGGCTAGATTGACTTCGGCCACCCGCTGATCGCCATCCAGGCGCAACAGCCCGGCGAAGCTCACGACCGAGATCGCCAACGACTGGCGGCGTCCGATTTTCTCGTACGCCTGCCAGGCGAAAGCTTGATGCGCGGGCAGCAGCACCCGCGTGACGATCTCGCCAGTCGCCAGCGCTGTGCGGCCAGACCCGAGAATGAACTCGTTGATCGAGATTCGGCGGCGACCGGAAAGCGAGGTCAGCTCGATCTGCGCGCCAAGCGCATAGAGCGGCGGCAGGCAGTCGCCGGCCGGCGAGGCGGTGCACAGATTGCCGCCGATACTCGCCATGTTGCGGATCGCCGGCGCGCCGAAAGAGCGCGCGGCGCGCTGCAGCAGCGACGCGTGATCGGCCAGCAAGGGCGAAGCGGCAAGCTCGGCGATTCGCGTCAGCGCGCCGATGGCGAGCACGCCGTCTTCGTCGACTTCTTCGATTCCCTGCAAAGCGGCAACGCGTTCGAGGCTGATCATTGGGGCGGCCGACATCTCGCGGCGCCTGCGAACGAGCAGGTCGGTGCCGCCGGCGATCAGCCGCGCGTCGGGGTGGCGATCGACCAGCGCCAGCACGTCGTCGATCGAATCGGGCGAGAACCAGGCGCTCATCGGGCCGTATCTTCCGTGGCGTCGAGCGCGCCGGCCGCCTGACAGACGGCATCGACGATCTTGACGTAGCCGGTGCAGCGGCACAGGTTGCCGGAGAGCGCGGCGCGCACCTCGTCGCGCGACGGATCGGGCTGGCGCGAGAGCAGGTCGACGGCGGCGACCTCCATCCCCGGCGTGCAATAACCGCACTGGACCGCGCCGGCTTCGGCAAACGACTTTTGCACGCGAGCGCCGAGCGGTGATTCGGCCAGCCCCTCGATCGTCGTCAGCCGATGGCCTGCGAGCTGGCCGGCGACCATCAGGCACGCCAGGCGCAGCTCGCCGTCGACCAGGATGCTGCACGCGCCGCACTCGCCGGTACCGCAGCCTTCCTTGCTGCCGGTCAGTTTCAGGTCCTCGCGCAAGAGATCGATGACGCGTCGCGTCGGCGACACGGCGAGCTTGGTTTGTTCGCCATTCAATTCGAAAACGATTTCGCTGCTCATTGCGGAGCTTCCTCTGCCAATTTTTCCAGTGCCAGCAACACCCGCTCGGGAGTCAATGGCGCGTCGCGCAGGTGGATCCCGCAGCCGTCGGCCAGGGCGTTGGCGACCGCCGGCAGCGGACCGTTCATCGCCACTTCGCCGACGCCCTTCATGCCGAAAGGCCCGCGCGCCTCATCGCCGGCGCAGGCGACCGAGACGATCTCGGGCAGGTCGAGCGCCCCGGGAATCAGGTAGCGCGAGAAGTCCCCGGCCAGCACCTGGCCGTCGCGCGTCGCCAGATCCTCCATCAGCGCGTAGCCCAGTCCCTGCGCGACGCCGCCGTGCACCTGCTGATCGAACATCGCCGGATTGATCACCTGGCCGCCGTCGGTGACCGCCAGGTAATCGACGACGCGGATCTGGCCGGTCGCAAGATCGACTTCGATTCGCGCCAGATGCGCGCCGTAGGCGAAAACGACGTGCGGAAAGCCGATGAAAAAGCCCTTTCCCGTTCCCGGATCGGGGCACAGCGGCGCGACGTACTCGCCGAGGCACGAGCGCTCCTCATCGCGCAGGAAGCCGACCAGGCGCGCAAGGCTCACTTCGCGCGCCGAAGCCCGGTGCACGATCTTGCCCGGAACCAGTTCGAGCGTGCTGTCGTCATCGACGAAGAGCAGCAGCCCGGCGCGGTTGATCAAGCGCGCCTTGAGCTGCTCGCAGGCGACGATCAACGCATTGCCGAAGGTGAACGTCGTTCGGCCGGCCGACGACGACCCCGACGGGTAGGCGCTCGCCGTATCCGGCTGGCGCACGCTGACGCGCGCCGCGTCCTGCTGCAGGACGTGGCCGGCGATCTGGACGAAGGCGGCGGCGTTGCCCTGGCCCATGTCGGCGACCGCGTTATGCACGACGATCAATCCGTCGCAAGTCAGCTCGACCTTGGCGATCGCCGCGTCGCGAACCTTGGCGCCGTAGCCGGCGGCGTTGAACACCGCGGCCAGGCCGACGCCGCGCCGCGAGCCTGACGGTGCGGCGGCTTTCCACGCAGCGCGCTCAAGCCACAGCGGATGGCCGGCGACAAGATCAAGGCAATCAGCGATCCCGGTCGACTCGGCAACGGTCACTCCGGCGCAGTTGGTATCGCCCGGCAGCAGGGCGTTCTTGCGGCGCAGCGCCAGTGGGTCGACGCCGAGCTCGCGCGCCAGTTCGTCGACCATCGCCTCAAAGGGGAAGCTCACCTGGCAGACGCCGAAAGCGCGCATCGCGCCGGCGACCGGATTGTTGGTATAGACACACTGCCCTTCGATCAGCACGTGCGGGATGCGGTAAGGTCCGCCGGCGTGCTCCATGCCCAACGCCATCACCTCGCCACCGAGGTGCGCGTAGGCGCCGGTGTCATAGACCAGGCGGCAATGGACCGCCTCGAGCGTTCCGTCGCGGCTGGCACCGAGCCGGTAATCGACGCGGCACGAATGGCGGCGGTAACCGGCGAGCAGGTTCTCCTCGCGATCCCACAGCATCTTGACCGGGCGCTGCTCGCTGTGCAGTGCGGCGAGCGCCAGCAGGCACTGGACGGTGGCGCCGTCCTTGCCGCCGAAGCCGCCGCCCAGGCAAGGCGCGATGATGCGGATCTTGTCGAACGAGAGACCGAGCGCATGGGCAATCTCCATGCGATCGCGAAACGGCGCCTGCGTCGAGATGGTCATCGTCAGGCTGCCGTCGACTGCGCGGCAGGCGACGCCGTTCTCGGTTTCGATGAAGCCGTGCGCCTGAACCGGCGTCGCGAAGCTGCCCGAAACGACCACGTCGCAATGATCAAGGCGCTGCGCGCCTTCGCCCAGGCGAATCTCAGCGGCAGCCAACAGATTGTCGGCGCGCTCGTCGTGCACCCGCGCTGCACCGTCGGCCAGCGCTGCGACCGGGTCGCAGACCGTCGGCAAGGCTTCAAGGCGAACGACGACCAAACGGATCGCCTGGCGCAATACTTCGGGGCTCTCGGCGATGACCAGCGCGACCGGATCGCCGGCGTAGCGCAGCTTGTCGCCAACCAGCACCGGCATGTCCTTGTGAATGATTCCCTGGCGGTTGGTTCCGGGAACGTCGGCGGCAGTGAGGATCTTGACTACACCGGGCAAGGCGGCGGCCGCCGCTGTATCGATGCCGAGCAGGCGCGCATGCGCGACGCCCTGCAGCGCACCGGGACGCACCGCGCCGGCCCACAGCAAGCCGTCGGGGTAATTGTCGGCGGCGTAGGGCTCGCGCCCCTGCGCCTTGGCCTTGGCGTCGGCGCGCGTTTCGCTGGCGCCGACCGCGAGCGCTTTGGTCGTTTCGGTCATCCCTCTGGCCTCAATTTTTTAAACCACGGAGAACACGGAGAGCACGGAGTAAAAAAACAAAGAGGTGCATGGTTTTCTTGGGCACGACTGGTTTGCCTTTTCTCCGTGTACTCCGTGGTCAACAACTGTTTATTTGAAGTCATTCGCTGCTCCCCGATCAGCGTGCCGGCGAAGCGCTGCGGCGCAGCAAGGCAATCTCGGCACGCAGGACATCGGCGAACGCGGCCATCACCGCAGCGTCGCCGAGCGTGACGCGGATCCAGCCGGGGAAGCGGAAACCGGTCATCGAGCGCACCATGAAGCCGCGCCGCATCAGGCGGCGATACATCAGCGTGTCGTTGATCGGCACCTTGATCATCAGGTAGTTGCCCTCGCCGCTGACCACCGGCAGGTCGATTTCGCTGCACGCCTTGCACAGAAATTCGCGTGCCTCGCGCACCAGTGCGCGAGAACGGTCGAGGTGGCCGGTCGTATCGGCGAGCGCCGCCTGCGCGGCGATCTGCCCCAGGCTGTTGACCGAATAAGTGGTACTGGTTCGTCGCACCGCGTCGACGACCGGCGCGGTGCCGACCAGGAAACCGACGCGCAGGCTGGCGAGCGCATACATTTTTGAAAAGGTGCGAAAAACGACGACGTTGGGGAAACGTTCCATCAAGCTCATCGCGTCGGGATAATCCGACTGCTCGACGAACTCGCAGTAAGCCTCGTCGATGACGACGATCCGCTCGCCGGCGCGCTCGAGAAAATCGACCAGCACGTCGGCCGGCCAGTAGCTGCCGGTCGGATTGTTGGGGTTGCAGACGAAAACGATCTTGGTTCGCCGGTCGATTCGCGCCAGCATCGCCTCGGGATCGAAAGCGTGGTCGCGCAGCGCAACGAGACGCGCCTCGACGCCGGAAAACTCGGCGACCCATTCGTAGACGGCAAAGGTCTTGTCGGCGGTAACGATGTTGTCGCCGCGCTCACAGAAGGCCTTGATGATCGAAGTGATCACCTCGCACGAACCGTTGCCGACCAGGAAGCGGTCGGCGTCGAAACCGAAGCGAGCAGCCAGCGCCTGGCGCAGGTCAAAAGCATCGCCGCTCGGGTAAATCGACAGCCGGCCCAGCGGATAGTCGGCGATCACCTGACGCGCCGCCGGCGGCGCGCCGAGCGCATTTTCATTGTTGTTGAGGCGATGCAGGAAGGGCGCGCCGTACTCGAGCATCAGCTGGCGATCGGGTTTACTCGGCACATACGCCTGGAATTGGCGCACGTAGTCGGGAATCAGGCCCTCGACGAAATGGCCGTCGCGGCGCCCCAAGGTCTGTCCGGTACTCATGGTCTCAGCGCGCAAACACGACGAGGTCGCCGCGCCCGGCGTCGGGGATCAACAGGCGCGGCAGGAAACCGGCGTCGTAAAGAACTGAAACGAAGCCGATCTCTTCATCGCGCCCGCTGTCGATCTCGACCAGCACGTTGCCGATCCGCTCGTTCGCCAGCAAGCTTAGATGCGCCGCCAGATTCTCAGAGAGGTCGCCGCCCTTGGCCAGCAGGCGCAGCGTCGCCAGCGAACGGCGATGTTCGAAATCGACGCTGAGCACCGAAGCGTCGCCTGAATTCAGACCCACTCGCTGGCCGGCCGCTGAAGTCTCGCGCACCTGACGCGGCAGGCACAGGCGATCGTATTCTCCGCGCAGGAAAGCGGCGAAACGCGGCTCGGCATAGACCACGCCGCCGGATTCCTCGCGCAACTGCTTGTAGTAATGGGGCCAGACGACGCTTTGCGCAGCGCCCCTGGCAACCGGCGTCGCTGCCAGATCGAGCTCGCCGAGGAAATCGAAAAAGCGCTCGAAACCGTGCAACGGTCCCTGACGGCGCAACAGGGCGCGGGCGCCGCTACGTGAGATCCTGCCGACGGCGTCGTCGAGCAGACGGGTCAGCAAATCGTCGTCGTCATCCGGATAGAGCAGGTAGGGACCGAACAACTCGATCGTCGACTCGCTCAGACGTCGCCAGAACACGCCGCCAGAGAGCGTTTCGCCGACGCTCGCGAGGATCGCGCCGAGCGCGTCGCCGTCGACCATGTCGGCGGCCATTTGCGGGCGTTCGAGAAAGGCCGGCAGAAAATCGTGCTGGCCGGACGCCAGCAGTCCGCCAAAGAAAAGCAGATCCTCGCGAGTCGGCGCATGCAGCCTGACCACCGCCGCCGAAGGCGCCTCAGGCCGGGCGATCATCGTCGCCTTCGGGTATTCGCGCTCGCGAATCAGCTGCAGGCAAACCTGCTCGTCGCTGCCGAACTCGATGCTCAGGCGGGTCACGCTGCGCGCTGCGATCATCAGTCCCAGACCGGCGAGCGAGTCTTCATCGTCGGGGTCGATGCGATACGTCAGATTGAATGCCTGCAGCATCGGATGGGCCATGCGAAAGCTGATGTCGAGCCGCAGCTGGTAGCGCTCGTCGTCGAGCCGCAGGTCGATGCTGGCGATTCCGGCCAGCTGATCCAGATAACACGAATAGATTTCCTCGACGGCGAGCACCAGGCCGGCAATCTCGCGCTGACCGAAGCCGAAAGCGGCCGCCGCCTTCTCGGCGAAATCGAGAGCGAGCGGTAGAAACGGCGCAGCGAAAGGAAAACTTGCCGATGCCGTAGGGTGCATTGGGAGAGAAGCTGCCATCGTGTCGCTTTCAAGAAGAATTCCGGTCGCCAGCGGCGACGTGTACAGCCGTTGATTTTGCTCCGCCGAGATACTCGACGGCCATGATCGTAATGTCGTCCGATTGCGGCGCGGTACCGGCAAACGCCTTGACCGCCGCCACCGTTGCGCCGACCAGTTCAACCAGTCCGCAAGCCCCCTGAGCGACCAGGGTCGCCATCAGGCCCTGCTCCGAATACTGTTCATCCAGCTCGTTCATCGCCTCGGTGACGCCGTCGGTATAGAGAAACAGGCGATCACCGTGAGTCAGCCAAAGCGTATCGCAACGATAGCGGTAGTCCTCCATCGCACCGAGCACCAGTTGCCTGGACCTGGGGAAGTAGCGCGGCTCGCCGCGCTTGGCGATGATCAACGGCGGATTGTGACCCGCATTGGTATAACACAGCTCGCCGCTGCGTAGATCGAGCACGCCGAAGAACACCGTGATAAACATGCCCCGATCATTGTTGGACGCCAGTTCATCGTTGACCTCGTCGAGGATCTCGGCGGGACTTCGTCCGACTCTGGCGGTGGCCTTGATCAAGGTCTTGGTGACTGCCATGAACAGCGAAGCGGGGACACCTTTGCCCGAGGCATCGGCGATCACCAGGCCGAGGTGCTCATCGTCGATCTGGAAGAAGTCGTAGAAATCGCCACCGACCTCCTTGGCCGGCTCGATCGCTGCGAACAGCTGGTAGGCTTCGTGATGCGGAAAAGGCGGCAGCATCTTCGGCAGGATCGACATCTGGATGTCGTGGGCGATTGACAGCTCGCCCTCGATTCGCTCCTTCGCCGCGGTGGTGTCTACCAGTTGGCGGATGTGTTCGCGCAGCGAAAGGTTCATCGCCGCGAAAGCCCGGCTCAGGTCACCGACTTCGTCGTGCGCGGCTTGCGCCGGCAGCTTGACGTCAAAATTGCCATCGCTCATCTGTCCGGCGACCGCCGCCAGCGCGGTGAGTGGCCGCGTGATCGAACGCGCGATCAGCACGACGACCAGCGCCATCAGCAGAATGCCGAGCACGCCGATGGCGGCGGCGCTCAAGGTCAGCTGGCGGATGTCGGCAAACAGTTCGTCTTCGGGAAAAACGATGGCCAGCGTCCAGCCGACCGCCGGAACAGGCGCGTAATAGAGCCGACTCGCAGCGCCGCCTCGGGTCGTATAGGCGATGAAGTCCGACTCGCCGCGCAGCATGCGTCGCCCGACTTCACGCAAGGCCGCATCGCCACGGGCTTCGGCAATGCTGAAAAACGACTCGTTCATGATGTATTCGACGACCGGATGGCTGACGACCGTCCCATTGCGCGACAGCAGAAAAGCGAAGCCAGTCGCCAGGACCTTGATCGCGCCGATGTCCTGAGTGAGCCAGTCGAGCGCGATATCGGTGGTGACGACGCCCTTGATTCGCCGCGCTGCGCCTTCGCCCTGGTAAATCGGCACGGAATACGTCGCCATCAGCGTGTTGCCGCCGCCTTCGTCGTAATAGGGCTCGCTCCAACCCGCGCGGCCGAGTTCGCGGGCAATCTGGTAGCGGTCCTGATGCAGGTAATCGAAGTTTTCTTCCGGCGCGGTGGACTTGAGATTGACGCCTTCGCGATAGAGGTAGGGCGCATCGGGCCGCGACTGCCCGGGCTGCGCGTCGGGCTCGAAGGCGACGCCGACACCGTAGATTTCAGGGTTGTTGTCGAGCACGCTGCGCAATAGCACGCGCAGCTCCCGGTCGCTGACCGGACTGTTTTCCAGATGGTGCGCGAGCGTCGCCCCGCCGCGGGCGACTTTACCCAGCGCGGCTTCGACCCGATTGACCGAGGCCAGCGCCAGGTTATGCGCGCCGCTGGCGACTTCCTTTTCGAGCAGCGCCCGCGAACGCAGGTGGTTGAAGCCGAGCATCGCGGCGAAGATGATCGCGGCACTCAGGGTCACCCCCAGGATCAGGCGCGCGGCGATCGTTCGCGGGGAGAGGATCGACTGTTTCATGGGCGCGACGGTCCCGGCGCGAGCCGCCGCACGAAAGCGTCGTAGTCGACAACGTCACGCACCAGCCCCGTGCGTTGCAGCTCGCTGGTTACCGCCTGATAGTCCTGGCGACTCAAGACGCCCGCTTCGCCGTCTTTGGCGGCAACACGCATCGCGTCCTGCAGGCGTGAGAGCATCCACTGCTGATGCATCCGGTTGGCCGGAACGCGTGCTTTGCGCATGACGCGCAGGACGACGTCGATTGCCTCGTCGGGATGAGCGAAAGCGTAATCCCACCCTTCCAGCGACGCGCGAACGAAGGCGTCGACCAGCTGCGGGTCGCGCTGCACGGTCTGCTGCAACGCGTAGAGACCATCCTCAGGAAAGTTGGCGCCGTGGTCCTTGACTGGAAAGACGGTCAGTTCATCCGGATTGACGCCGGAATTCAAAATGGTGTGATATTCGTTGTACGACATCGCCGAAGTCACAGCGACGCCTCCGCGCAGGAAGAGATTGACCGTCGCCGACTGATGAACGACGTTTACCTGCAAGCCATTCTGATCGAAGACGGCGCGCGGCGGGATGTCGAAATCGCCGCCCCACAGTCCGACCTTCTGTCCGGCCATGTCGGCGAGCGTGTTTATTCCCGACGACTTGAGCGCGAGCAGCAGCATCGACGACTGCTGAACGAACTGAGCGATATTGACCAGCGCCAGCCCTTGACTGCGACGCTGTAGGGCGGTGGTCAGCCAGAGCGCGGCAAAATCGGCGCGGCCGTCGCGCAAATACTCGGCCGGCGGGCGCTGCGAACCGCCGTCGATGATCGTCAGGTCAATGCCGTGCCGCCGATAGATGCCTTTTTCCAACGCCAGGTAATAGCCGGCGAACTGGGCCTGGGGAAACCAGAGCGGGATGAAACTGGCTTTCTTGAGCGTCTCGTCGGCACGCCCGCTCGCCGACAGCAACAGCAAGAAACAACAGAGCATCCAGCGCATCGTGCTGAAGCTGGCGATAGCGCGGCGCTGACTCATCGCTTGAGCGAGAGGCGGACGACGTTGCGTCCGTCTTCCCGAAAGCAGTCGAGGCTGTCGGCCACCTGGCGCACCAGGAACCAGCCCAGGCCACCGACCCGGCGCGTCTCGAGGTCGGCGGTCAGGTCGGGTTCGGCGATCGTCGCCGGGTCAAACGGTCGGCCTCGGTCGATGATCTCGACGACCAGTCGCTCGCCTTCGCGGCGACAGCTCAAGACGACCGGCCCGGGAGAATCCGGATACGCGTAGTGGCAAATATTGACGAAGATCTCTTCGAGCGCCAGCGACAGCAAACCCGTTCGCCGCTGATCCAGCCCGAACTGTCGGGCGCTGTCGGCGAGGCAAGCCTGCAGCGCCTCGAGCTTGTCCAGCTCGGCCGACTGCGACATCGAGCCCAGCGCCGTGGAATCGCCGCCAGGAACCATCTCAAAGCGCCGCTAGCGCCGCATCGACTGAATCGTATACGCCCAGAATGGTACAAAATCCGGTCATCTCGAAGACTTCCTGGACATTGCCTTGCAGGTTGGCAAACACCGCCAGTCCTCCCTTGGGCTTGAGCTGCTTGGCGGTCGACAGCAGAACGCGCAGACCGGCGCTGCTGATATAGCTGAGTTCGGCGAAATCGACGACAAAGCGCGTTGTGCCCTCGGCGATCAGCTCGTTCATCGCCTTTTCGTAATCGCCTGCCGACAGCGTGTCGAGCTTGCCGACGACCGCAACGACGCAGGCCGCGCCTGACTCCCGAATCTGAATTTCCATTTTTCTCCCAATCGCCAAACGGCTCCCGTCTGGGTTGGGCTTGCCTTCAAGACATCTGGTGCACAAACCGCCTGAAGGACCACCGTGACGCGCCGAGCAGCATGATTTTTTCTGCTCGGAATTGTACCCGCATTCAGCAAGCAACGAGCGTCGGTAGAGACGCCTCGGGACGGCAAACGAAGGCGCTGCGCGGCGACGGCTCAGGCCGCGATGCGGCCCCTTGTTCCGGCGAAGTGCCTGGCGTAGCGGCCCGAAAGCCGCGACATCGGCATCAGGATCGGCAGGTCGGCGGTGTTGAAGTCGGGGTCCCACGCCGGGTCGCCGCAGACGTAGGCGCCGGCGCGCAGATAGCCCTTGATCAGCGGCGGCAGCTCGGCCGGCAGCTCGTTCTTGAGCGCGTCGAGCGGCAAAGGACAGCGCGGAAAAACGCGATACTCGAGCGGACTCATGTACTCGCCGAGTCGGCCGTAGAGGCTGGCCGCAGCGTGGCCGCCGTCGGCCATACTGATGCTGGCGCAACCGATGAAGTACTCGTAGCGATTTTCGATCATGTACTTGGCCAGCCCCGCCCACAGCAGCGTGATCGTCGCGCCGGTGCGGTAGTTTTCATCGACGCACGAGCGGCCGATCTCGACCATGCGCGGGCGCAGGTGCTGCAAGCGCGTGAGATCGAATTCGTTTTCCGAATAGTAGTTGCCGATCTTGCACGCCCTCTCCGGCGACAGGATGCGATAGGTGCCGACCACCGCGCCCGATGCTTCGTCGCGTACGACAAGGTGCTCGCAAAAAGCGTCGTAGATGTCCTGGTCGACGCCCGGCGTGCGGCTCGGCAGCCTGGCGCCGAGTTCGCCGGCAAAAACGCGGTAGCGCAGTTTCTGCGCCTGCAGGATCTCGCGCGGATTCTGCGCGATACCGACCGACAGTTGGTGGCGTGCCGGGCGGCTCAGTGGGTCGGTATGAATCAATGTCGAGGTCATGGTCTGTCTCCTTTTTGGGTTGCCGACAGACTTTAGGCAAACGAGGTTACAGCGCGATTGCGCCGCGGTGAATTTTCGGTTTAGCGAAGCCGCCCCGCCTGAAAGCCTGACCAGGCGGCATCGGGCGCGTACAATCGCCGGCAGCACAAGGCATTCATCGAGGGAGTTTTTTTGAAAACCATTGGACTGATCGGCGGCATGAGCTGGGAGTCGACCGCTGCGTACTACCGGCAGATCAACGAGACGGTCAAGGCACGCCTGGGCGGCCTGCATTCGGCGAAGATCGTTCTCTACAGCGTCGATTTCCACGACATCGAGCGATTGCAGCAGGCCGGCGACTGGGATGCGGCGGGCGCGCTGCTCGCCGACGCGGCGCGCGCTCTCGAAGCGGCGGGCGCCGATTTCCTGGTGCTGTGCACCAACACCATGCACCAGGTCGCCGCCAGCATCGAGGCAGCGGTCGCCATCCCGCTGCTGCACATTGCCGACCCGACCGCCGCCGCGATCAGACAGGCCGGATTCACGACAATCGGTCTGCTCGGCACGCGGTTCACGATGGAACAGGCCTTCTATCGCGACCGCCTGATCGAGCGCCACGGCCTGCAAGTGATCGTCCCCGACCTTGACGACCGCGCGACCATCCACCGCATCATTTACGACGAACTGTGCCTCGGCGCGGTCCTGCCCGAGTCGCGCAGCAAATATCGACGGATCATGCAGGGACTGGCGGCGCAAGGCGCACAGGCGATCATCCTGGGCTGCACGGAGATCGCGCTACTGGTCGGCCAGCAGGATTGCGCCGTGCCGCTATTCGACACCACCGCGCTTCACGCGCGCGCCGCGGTCGCAGCGGCGCTTGTTCAATGACCCAGACGCAATTAAAACGAGGGCATCAATCGTCGAGTTCGGCCAGTTGCTGCCGGTCAACCAGAACGGCTATTGTGAACCTATGACGTGGGTGGCCACCTGACATCGCGTTGCAACCGTTCGGCCTACGTCAATGAAAACTCGGCCGCAACGTAGCGGAACAGTTGCTTACTCAACAAACGCTAACCGCTATATCACCACGGCACGCACTGATAACGCGAGGGACACTTTTGACCGCTTTTTAAGTCTCGAATGCTGTCGATGCAATGTCCGTCCCTGTCAAGCATGACGAAAACCGAATTGACTCGAAAAGTGACACCACAAGCGTAATTTGCACAATAGCGACGGCTCGAAACACCCAGATGATTCCGGGCCTTCCGAGCCATTTCAAACACCTACCTATCGATACATCACTTTCTTACCGGAGTGAAACGCGGCGAGACCTCGCGGTTTACGTGGTAGGTAGGCAAACGTCCCTGCATGACATCGACTACATTCTGAGTCGCCTTTGTGCGAATTTCGAATTCCGACTCCTCGGAATACCAGGCACAATGCGGCGACAGAACGACATTGGGCATCCGGGTGAAGGGATGGTCAGCCCCCAGGGGCTCTGTCTCAAAAACATCGAGTCCGGCGGCGGCGATCCTTTTGTTCAAAAGCGCATCGATGAGAGCCGCTTGATCAATGATCGGTCCACGCGCGGTATTGATAAGAATTGCCGTCGGCTTCAACAGTGCGAGTTGCGCAGCACCAACGAGCCCCTTGGTACTGTCCGTCAAAGGCACATGCACGGAAAGGAAATCGGATTGACGATACAGCGTTTCAGCATCGACCATCTTTACGCCAAGCTTTTCCGCCGCGTCCTTATTGGCATATGGATCATGAGCAATAATGTTCACGCCAAATGAAGTCATCTTGCGCGCCAACCTTTGCGGAATTTGCCCGAAGCTCAAAAGGCCCAGCGTTTTGCCTTTCATGCGGAACAGCGGCTTGGCTTCGGCATAGTTCCAACGCCCGGCGCGCAATGCCGCGTCAAAGCGATTCAGTCCGCGCGCCAGCATGAGCATCATCGCTGCGGCGTGGTCGGAGACATCCTCCAGAGAACCATCGGGCACATTTGCCACGCAGATCCCGGCATGAGTAGCTGCGGGAACATCGATCGTGTTGAGGCCGATTCCATACCGGGAAATCACCTTGCAACTTTTCAAAGCCGCAATGACCCGTGGCGTAATCAACGCGTACTGATTGATAATTCCATCGGCGTCTGCACAGAGGGCGATCAAATCGTCTTCGCTCTTGCATTTTCCCGCTGTCAGCGTAAGACCTGCCTTGGCCACTACGCCTTGCTCTGGAAGCAAATCGGGAAATTCGTAATCGGTAACAACTATCTTTGTAGGCATACTATCCTCGCTAAGTTAGATTCTCTACTTCAAAAACGCGATCCTGTTCCACGCATCCAGGACGGTTTGTCGATCTTCACTGGCAGAAACTTGGCGTGAGTTCTCCCTATGCGCTCTGAAGAACACGCTTGAAAACTGCCAGTAAATCGAGTCAGACGGTCTTAGTGGCCGAACCGGTCATCCAGTCCTTTGTGGAAATCGAGATCAACTAGGCCACAGAATTCGGCGTAGGTATGCTGAGCCGGACCATTGGCCGGAGTACCCGTTGCCTTAAGATGGGCCAACGCATCGGCTACGGCACGCGTTGCCGTGAACAAAGCGGTAACGGCGTAGAACACTACGGTGAACCCCATATCTTGCAGGTCGGTAACAGTCAGCGCTGTCGTTTCATTGCCATCGACTATCGAGACAACCTTAGGCCCCTTTATCGCCTTGGCCACCGCCTCTACTTCCGCGATCTTCTTGATGCCGTCGACAAAGACGAGGTCGACGCCGGCATCCTGATACATTCTTGCGCGACGGATCGCTTCTTCCGGACCGGCCGCCGGCATTGCGTCGGTGCGTCCGATAATCAGCAGCTCATCCTTACCACGTGCCTCAATGGCGCATTTCAGGCGGCGTACGTTTTCCTCTGCATCCATCAACTTTATGCCGGCCATCTGACCACAACGCTTCGGGGCAATTTGATCTTCCAGATGGATAGCCGCGACGCCAGCCTGGAGGTATTCGCGCACCGTCCGGTGGATATTGGACGGGCCGCCATAGCCGGTATCCGCATCGGCGATTACCGGAATGGTGGTCGCACGCACCATATTTCGGGCATGCTCAGTCATCTCAGTCTGGCTCAACAGACCGATGTCCGGCGTGCCGATACGACTCGCGGTAGCACCGAAACCAGTCATGTAGACGGCGTCGAAACCCGCCTGCTGTACTAGGCGCGCGATAATCGAATCGGGGGCGCCAGGAGCGACGATAATTTTCCCCTGGGTCATTTGTTGCTTGAGAATCGATGCGTACGACATTTTTATATCCTCGTAATAAAAGTTCAGGTTTTGCTACAAGACAAATCAGACGGTAAGTTCAGTGCGAATCTGTTCCAGCAAATGTATAGCCTCGGCCCCACCCAGCTCGCACGAAGGAGCAGGCATGAGAACGAAGGCCTCGCCCCAGTTGGGTTGGTCTGGCGCTTTCGGGACCACATGGAAATGCAGATGACCCGCCTTGTCGCCAAAGACGGCGTAGTTGACCTTGTGGCACCGGCTCACTTTTGCAACGCCTTTGGCAACCTGTGCGACATCCTGCATATATTGCTCAAGCTCGCCTGGCGTCAGAGCGAAGAGCTCGGTTTTGTGACCTTTGAACGCCACAACACAGCGTCCGTAGTAAGTCTGGTCCTTCATCAGATAGACTTTTGACGTGCGCAGATCGGCAACATGGATCATCAGCGACGACAATGCCTTGCTGTCCTCGCTGCAGTATTTGCAATCATGGTGTGTCATCGTTATTTCGCTCCTTGTAGTAAGACGACTACGAGAGTGGCGCCAATTCCTAGGCCAATCCCATCCTTCGAGGAAGCCATAACGAGAACTCCGGTACAAAAATCAGGCACAGGATGCCCAACAGCAGCACTGCGAGGTACTTCAGCATCGGCCGGGTGACGTGGGCTATATCCGTACCGGTGATGGCGCAGGTCGCGAACAGGCCAAGACCGAGCGGTGGTGCGAAGAACCCCATGCCCATCGAAATAATCATGACCGTGCCGAATTGCAAAGGATTGACCCCAAGCTGAGTGGCAATTGGCGTTAGCAACGGCCCAAAAACGATCATTGCGGGAGCCCCCTCCAGAATCATTCCAAACGCCAACATAATGGTCGCTGAAACGATGATGAAGGCGCTTGCCCCATAGTTGTGCCCGAGAGTTATCAGGGTGTCTGCGAGTTGGCTGGGAATCCGCTCGATCGTAAGTGCGTACGACATGCTTGAGGCTGCGGCGACAATGAATAGAATGACTCCGGTCATTGATGCGGAGCGGACAAACAAGTTGACGATTGACTTCAGAGTCAACTCGCGGAAGGCCAACCCACCGATGACTATCGCATAGATCACGGCAAAAGCGGATATCTCCGTCGAGGTAGCAACGCCAGAAGTGACTCCTTTGCCGATCATCATGATCATGATCAGAGCCACCAGCGAACCACCAATCAAGCGCGGCAACGATCGCTTGCTGACGACCGCGTCACGTGGATCGATGCGCTTCCCAAAGTAAATGGCGAGTGTAGTCAAACAAATTGCCAGGAAGATTGCCGGTACGACTCCTGCCATGAATAGGCCACCAATCGAAATGCTGGAGACGAAGCCGAAAATAATCATGTTTACACAGGGCGGAATCGTCTCCGACATAATTGCCGTACACGCCAGGAGCGCTGCAGCATCATTCGGATCCTGTTTGGTGCGTCTGACCGCTGGCACAATAATCCCTCCGACAGCAGCCACATCGGCCAGCTTGGAACCCGACACGCCAGACATCAACATGGTGGAAATAATCGTGATCAGATTCAAACCACCGCGAAGACGCCCGAACAGGCGTAACAGCAATTCGATCAACCGCGTCGACATGCCGTTTGCCTCCATGGTCAGGCCTGCTAGCACAAAGAACGGAATTGCCAGCAACACGAAATGATTCGCCCCGGCGATGACTTGCTGCGAGTAAATCTGAAAAGGCAAACTCGGGTCGGACAAGAAATACAACATGGCAGCAATGGCAATACCGAAGGCAATCGGTACCCCCAGAACCACGCACCCGAAAAACGCTACGAGGAGAAGAGTGATTGGCGAAATTGGATTACCATTCCCCCAAATATTCCAGACTGTAATCAGAGAGCCGATTACCACGCATGCGACAAGCGTGGCCCAACGATTTCGCATTGGAGCGGTCAGTGCATTGCTCACAGAGAACACAAGCATCAGAATGCAGCCGATTAAGACCGGAATGACGAATAGCGATTGTTGGAAGCCGAATGATGTCGTTTGCCCATCGGTATCGAGCAGTAGTTCGATGGTGGACAGCACGAGACCGAAACAAAGAAAAACGGTAAGCCAAGCACCTAGTTGGAAGATGTGGGGACGCCACGTATCTGGAAATTTGTCGACAAAGACATCGATTCCCACATGCTTTTGTCGCCCCAGCACACTGGCCGCGCCAAGGAATATCAGCAAGCCCATCAAGCCACCGGCAATTTCTTCGGCCCATTCAATTGGAGTATGGAAGTAGTACCGAAAAATCACCGACAGGAACACGAGTACTACGTTAACTGCCAGCGTCAATCCTGCAAGGTGCTCGATAAGGAACAGTAGACGATTCTGCCACGCACGGGACCCTGCTCGTGCCGAGAGATGCTCTGATTCGGCCCCAAGTGATCCCGATTCCATAACCCCTTCACTTGCATTCATTGCTTTATTCCCCCGCAGACTAGGCGTGCATGGCCTAGCCCGTCTTTAGTCTTCCATATGTTATTGACGACTACCGATCTCGCATCGCGAACGTCCCGCTTACTTGGTACGTGCAGAAGCGATGATGTCGAACAACTTCTGGGTCGTCGGGTACTGCTTAATGAATGCCGGGTGGAGGGTCTGTTCGATGGTAAGCCGCACCTTGTTTCGCTCCTCGGGGGCAAATTCGGTGAACGTGATGTCTTTGGCCTTGAGTTGGTCGAACGCTTCGTTTTCCACCAACGCAGCCTGTTCGCGGGCCACCACCGTAGCCATCTGCGCGGCTTTGGCGAAGGCGGGCATCAGATCGGCCGGAATCTTGCCCAGACCACGCTTGCCAATATAGGCGCACATAGTGCTGTACATATGGCGGGTCAGCAGGCAATGCTTGGCGACCTCCGCCCACTTGTATGCCAAGACGGTACCCGGATCGTGCTCGAAGCCGTCAACGACACCGGTTTGTACGGCGGTATAGACTTCGTTCACGGGAATCGGAGTCGGCGTCGCTCCGAAAATATTGAATGTGTCGATCATGCCTTTGGTCGGCAATACGCGAAGCTTTTTCCCAGTCAAGGCAGCGAGCGACTTGATCTCAGTCTTGGCATAGACGCTACGAGCGCCGACTTGGAAACCCCACCCAACCACTGAAACCCCGGTGCGCTGCTGCAACATCTTGTCGATTGCCTGCCCAACCCCACCGTCGAGGGCTCGCGTTGCGTGTTGGTAATCGTCGAAGATGTAACCGAAGTCGAGCATGGCGATCTCTGGAACGACAGTAGACCAGATCGACAAGCCGGTTAGCATCATGTCTACTGACCCGGACTTCACCTGCTGAACGACATCTGCCTCCTTGCCCAGCATGCCGTTCGGAAAATATTCAAGCTGAATCCTGTCGCCAACGGTCGCCTTGAGGGCCTCCTCAAATGGCTTGTACCAGAGATAGTGGGCACCAAACTTATCCGGTGGCGCCGAAGATGAAACACGCAGTTTAATGGGAGCTGCTGCGCTCGCGATTCCCGGAAGTGCAGCACCTGCGACGGTGGCCATCGACATCTTGAGCATCGTGCGACGGTCAATATTAATAGTCATTGCCTTTCCTCCAAACAGGGCGTAATGCATGCCCGTGATGTAATGATCAAATTCACTTCACCGAATCAAATGTCGATTACGGTGCGCCTTGTTTCACTTCACCAGCTGCTTTGCCTGCGGCTTTTCGGCCGGCATGACACCAATTGTGGTTGGCACCATGCCGGTCAGACGACTCTAGAAAGAATGCGACCAGCCCCCTTGAAACTTTTCTTCGCTAGCGGTCTTTCGACACCTTGCGCTAGTTGTTCAGCGCGGATTCAATTTGCGCTCTCTTTTGGAGCACTGTGCCTACGTAAATACCAAATGTCAAGTACCGTATCCGGTATACCGTCGACCGAACATAAAACACAAAAAAACGCATGCGAATATTGTGCCACCCTTGTATCATTGACTCCTGTTGCCTTGACGACCCTACGCCGCCGAAATGATCACATCTCTTCAAATCGAACTTCCAAAGTCATTAGTCGAAATCGTCGAGGAAAGACTGCGCCAAGCGATCATTGATGGCGAACTGCAGTTTGGACAGGCGCTAGTAGAAGATCGCCTTGGAGTTCTGTTCGGCGTAAGCAGAACGCCATTACGTGAAGCACTAAAAAGACTGGAAACACAAGGACTGGTAGTCTCTGTGCCAAAGAAGGGTTGCTTCGTTTTCGTGCCTACGGAAGCAGACGTTGAGGACTTGTGCAGTTTCCGCCTGATGCTAGAAGTCAACGCAATCAGGCGTTGCCTAGCAAGTAGCAAGGACGCCCTGCTGAACGAAATGAACGCGATCCTGGACGCAATGGAATCATCCCAATCCAAGGACGAGCGTCTCAGCTACGCATCGCAAGACACAAGATTTCACGAAACCTGCTTTGACCACTCGGGTAGCAAGTACCTGAAAGACGCCTATCGCACGGTGAGCGCTCGTGTTTCTGCAATACGTACGTATCTGTCTGTCCCGCTCGCAAAAGAAGTGAAGCGATCGCTTGTTGAACACAGAGCCTTGATCAAGGCGATTTCGGCCAACAACATTCAGCAGGTGGAGGACATTTTGGCAACGCATATCTCTCGCGCATATACGTCCTATATGCAAACCATAAATGAAAAGAAGGAAGCGTCAGTTGATGAAGTCAAGATGATGAATTCCTTGCCAACCAGACGCCGCAAGCCCTCCGTATCTTCGAGAGAGATCAGCCCAAAGACTTAGTGCTTTGCCGCAAAACGTCTGTTTCTCCGATCAAGAGGTTGTCGCGAAGGGAATCACGCACGGCCTTGCGTGAAGTGCTGAACGAGTCACCAGACGCCTTGCCAACGACCGCAGCCCAAGGTCATTGCGGACGTAGTCGGCTCAGATTGCCAACTGCCGGTCCGCCAAGGCAAGGGGCACGGCGATTCACGCGCGCGCCGCGGTCGCAGCGGCGCTTGTTCAATAGCGAGCCATTCAAGCCACGGCGACACGCCCGACGGGTGACGCAAAAATGCCGGTTTTCGGCACGCTACGCACATCGAGGGCATCGGTCGCCCGAGTTCGATCAGGAGGATACGTGGGGGGCTACTGGCCGCAACGCTTGAGCGTCAAATACGGGCGCGGCTTGAGGATGAAGCAAAGGTATTGCGCGGGGGGCCAAACGAGGAGTTGAATTCCGACCGGAAGGCGTGCCCGGATGGGCTTACGCGTTGTGCTGCCTAGCCGTAGTGCTGGCCGGCGAACCGTGTTTCTTCCGGTCGGATGGTTGGCCCGTCATGATCGACGGGACTTAGCGGGTGCCGAGTGCGCTGGGACGAACAGAGGTCAGGCCGTCTCGGAGACCGCCTGCGGATCCGGCAATTCGAGTCAGGACGTCACCAATCGACGAGGCCAGGCCGGTCAGGACGAAGCTAACGGCAATTGCGCCCAGGGCCACCGCGAGTCTGATTTCGAAAGCGTGTTCGAAGAAGAAGCTGGCGTTTGCGGTCATGATCTTTCCTTTCGTAGTGAGTTGGATATTTCATCTAATGGGACACATCCGCACCAGACGAGATAGAGACTAACAACGAACCACAGTCTGATCTATTGTTGCTTTGCTTGGATTGCGTAACGTCGGCGGCGCCCTGTGTAACGCGGCGTAACCTTGGCAGCGCAGGCCAATAGGCGCCGCGCACTGCAGCGCCTAAGCTGCCGCCGAGCCGGGTAATTCCCGGCAGCTGACGAGCAGGCCGCCGGCAATGCGCTGCCAGGCCAGGCTTTCGTCGGCGAGTACCGCTGCGCTCAGCGGATTTCCCGCCAGCCAGCCATGCGGCAATTCGAGCCGATAACCATCTTCGCCTGCGCCGAGACGACAGTCCGGGACGGCATGATCGTCGCGCGAGCGGTGCAAGGCAACGGCCAGTCGCAGGCAGAAAACCAGGCGCCAGCTCGCGTCGCCGGGCGGCAAGCTCGTCAGCTTTTCGAGTTTGCCGCGCTGGCCGAGCACCAACTGCGCCAGCTGCATCTGATCCCGCTTCGAGAAACCGGGCATCTCGGCGCAGCCCAGAATATAGGCACCGTGCTTGTGATAGCCGCTGTGCGCAATCGAGATGCCGATCTCGTGCAACATCGCCGCCCAGCGCAGCGTGCGCACGTCGCTTGCGTACTCTGGCCGGTCGACGTCGACCAACCGCCCGAGGAGCTTGAGCGCCGTCGCCTCGACCCGCTGCGCCTGGCGTCCATCGACCTGATAGCGCCGCACAAACTGGCGCACCGTCGACTCGCGCATGTCGTGATGGTGAAAGCGCCCGAGCAGGTCGTAGAGCACGCCCAGGCGCAGCGCGCCGTTGGCGTAGCCCATCTGCTCGAGGCCAAGTTCGGCGAACACCGCGCACAGGATCGCCAGCCCCCCGGCCAGCACTGGCAGACGATCAGTCGGCAAGCCTTCGAGCGTCATCGCCGCGGCTGATCCGGCGCGAATCATCAGGGTGCGCAGAGCATCCAGGCCGCGCCGGGTGATCCTTCCGGAACTGCCGGGGTCAAGCCGGTTCACCTCGATGAGTCGGGCGATGGCGCGCGCCGAACCCGAGGTCGCAATCGCTTCGTGCCACCCCGAACGCCGGTAGGATCGGGCGATCGTTTCGATTTCCTGCGCGGCGGCCAATTGCGCGTCGCGAAAGCTCTTCTTGTCGACCCGGCCGCCGGGAAAGAAGCGCAAGGAATAGCTGACGCACCCCATGTACAGCGATTCCATCAACTGCGGCTCGATTCTGCGGCCGATGATGAACTCGGTCGAACCACCACCGATGTCGACCACCAGACGCTGGTGATCGACCGCCGGCAGCGAGTGCGCCGCGCCGATGTAGACCAGGCGCGCCTCTTCACGACCGCTGATGATCTCGATCGGGAAACCCAACGCCGCTTCGGCCAGCGGCAGGAAGTCGGCGGAATTTTTGGCGACGCGCAGCGTATTGGTCGCCACCACGCGCACCGACGCTGGCGCAAAGCCGCGCAAGCGTTCGCCGAAGCGGCGCAGCGCCGCCAGCGCGCGCGCTTGCGAAGCCGCATCGAGGCGTTTGTCGGCGGACAGGCCTGACGCCAGGCGAACCGGCTCCTTGAGCGAGTCGAGCGGATAGACCTGGCCGTCGACCAGGCGGCCGATCTGCAGGCGAAAACTGTTCGAGCCGAGGTCGACGGCGGCGATCTGCTGGTAGCCGCTGCTCGCGGCATCGTTGCGGATCAGTTGCAGCACGGGAGGGGTGGCGGCTTGCTCGTTCAACATAAGAACTCGGATGAATCGGCGCGCGATCGATTGCGGCGCCGACCGACGGCGATCAAATCAACACCACGTCGCCAGCGCCGACGGCGACCCTGAGGTTGGCGCCGTAGCAGATCAGCTTGCGCATTTCGCGGCTGACCGCGGCGACGATGAAACAATTTTCCAACGGTTCGTGGCGCGGCTTGCCGCGCCTCGCGACATCCTGCAAAGCCTGTTGCTTGAGACGGACATTTCGTCCGACGTATCTTTCCAGCGTGAGCATGTCCAAGTCCTTGCTTGTCCCCGGTGGAGAAATTCCCCGGCCCGGGTGAAAACGCTTGCCTGCCAGCGAGCTTTTCGCAATTCTGTGCCGGCCGTGTTACAAACAGATGAAGACGATGCCGATGGCGTCTGCCGAGCGGCGCAAAGCACATGACAGACCCAGCGAATCGACCTAAAGTGCTAGGCTATAGCGCCTTTCAATGCGAACAACGATGAACCCACTGACCCTCGCGTCGCGGCAACACCTCAGAGCGCGCGCCTTGCTGCTCGGCGACCGGCTCGACCTCAAGGGTTTCAAGATCGCCGACTGCCTCGGCACCACCCCGCTGACCATCGAGGTCGACGCTGACGGGGGCCTGGCGGTGCTCTTCCGCTACGGCGTCGTGGTTTTTTTCGGCGTCAAGACGCTCGACGAGGTCCGCTTCGTCGAGACGCTCAAGCCGCTGATCACTACCCCCTACGCCAGCCCGGAAATCGAGGAACTAGAAATCCACAGCGGAAAATCTGCGCTCGGGGTGCAGAGCGGTGCGGTATCGCTCGACGAGATTTCACTTGAAAAAGTGCAGGTGATCGCCGACGCACTGAGCAAGAATCTGGTGCTGGCGCTGTACGAAAAAAAGGTTGCCAGCGAATTCGACGGCATCGAGCCACTGGCGCAGGAGCTCGCGGCGCACGGCAAAGTCAGCGCCGATTCGCGAACGCTATTGTCAAAGATCGGCAATATGCTGCTGATCGAGCACCGCATGGTCGGCCGCGCCGAGATCGGCGACAAGCCCGAAATCCTCTGGGAGTTCTCACATCTGGGCGGACTCTATGCCAGCCTCGAAGACGAGTTCGAATTGCAGGAACGCCAGGCGGCGCTCGACCGCAAGCTCAAGCTGATTTCAGACACCGCGCAGACGCTCACCGACATCCTCGACAACAAGCAGCTGCACAAGCTCGAGTGGTACGTCATCGGGCTGATCTTCTTTGAAATCGTCCTGAACCTCTCCGAACTGGCACGCCAGCACTTTTTTTGATCACCGACGCCAGTGCTGTCTCGCCACCCGGCCTGGGCTGGATGCCAAATGGCTGGCCTGCGGCGCTTCGGCTTATATCGTTTATACTGTATAAACATTTGTTACCGAGGACAACGCAATGACCAATCCATCGTCCCCCACCGCCGCAGCGAAGCCGCCCAAAACGATCGCCCGCAAGCTGCCGGCCAAGGCGCAAGCCGCCGCGCCAACGCAGGCCAAAGCGGCCGTCAAGACGCCGGTTAGAGCGGCCCGCCAGCCCGTGCCGGCGGCCGTGCTTCCGGTCGCCACGAAAACGCCGGCAAAAACCACGCCGACAGTCAAGACCACAGCGCCCGTCAAGCGTGCAGTGCCAGCCAAAACGCCGGCGCCGGCCAAGGCCAGCAAGCCGATTGCCACGGCAGGAAAAGCCGAGGCGAGCAAGACGTCAGCCAAAGCCGTGACCGACAAGGTCGCCAAAGACGGAAAGCACTCGGGCAAGAAGCCGAAACTGGTGCGCGACAGCTTCACCTTCCCGGCGGTTGATTACGCGCTGTTTGGCACCCTCAAGCAACGTGCGCTGAAATCCGGCCACGAGGTCAAAAAGAGCGAACTGCTGCGCGCCGGCCTGGCATCGCTCGCCGCCTTGCCCGATTCAGCGCTGCTCAAAGCGCTGCAAGGGATCAACCGGTTGAAACCCGGCCGTCCAGTCAAATAGAAGGACCTCGCTCGCGCCCAGGCAACAACCCCTATGCCGCCTGGGCGTGAACGACGGCGTCGAGCACGCGACTCGTCCAGTGCGGGTCGTCGGGACGGATGACGACGACGCGAAAACCGTGCGATTCGCCCTCCATGCGCACGCCTTCCGAATCGTCGACGTGCAGGTCGATGCCGAAGGCCGGCGGAAACTTCGACGGCAGTCGCGAAAAGCCATGCGCCGCCAGACCCTGGCGGTGCCTTTCGCTGTTGACCACCCCGTCGACGCGGATGCCGTGCAGCAGCAGCCAGCGCCGGATGTAGAACGGGCTGCGTCCCGAGGTGGTGTAGATCCAGACGCTGCATTCGCGGCGGCGCAGTTCGCGCACCAGCGCGGCAGTGCCGGCGCGTAGCGGCTCGCCGAACCAACGGCGGATGAATTGCGGGATGTAGCTCGCTTCGCAGCACGCGGCGCCGCCGCAACAGACCAGCGTGTCGTCGACGTCGAACGAAACGCGCGTGCGTCGCGGTCGCCCGGTCAGGTGTTCAGGCAAGCCCATCGCCGGCGCCTAGCCGCAACACGCCGAACGACGCTCGTCGCCGGCGGTTTCCGCGTCGACCACGCACAGCGCCGACTGGGGGCAGCGCGCCTGTTGCTCGAGAAAGCGCGCATAGCGCTTCTTGATTCCGGGCAGTTTGAACAGCACGAAGGCGCCGCGCTTGGGCAACTTGCGGATCACCGTCGACGGATTGAAGTAGGCTTCGGCGTTGGCCAGGCTCAGCACGAACGGCGGGTAGCCGTCGCGCATCAGCAGATAGCTGACGATCAGCGAGCCGCTGCGATGGTTGCCTTCGATGAACAGCTGCGGACTGGAGAGGATGCGGATATATACGCCGGCGGCGCGCTTCCAGGTCGACTCGTTGCGGTGCTCGCCGTACCACTCGAGCAGGTCCTTGACACCGCCGTCGTCGTCGCTGAAAAAGCGCCGCTCGCTGGCGGCGGTGTGCTCGGCGTAGTGCGCGCGGCGTGCCGGATCAGTTCCGCAGAGCACGGTGGCATTGATTTCGAGCAGCAGTCCGACGTTCTCCAGCGCGAAGAGGTCGACGCCGCGCGCGACATAGCCGTCGATCAGCGCATAGCCGGCGAGCATATTGTCGCGCACGTGGTCGATGAAGGGGTCGCGTCGCTCAAGGAGCAGCTCGCTGAGCGCGGCAAAATGCAGTTGTACCTTGGCCAGTGATCGTTCGATCGCCGCCAGATTGAGCCGGCAGGGTGCTGCTGCCGGCATCAGCTGAACTGGCCGCTGATGTAGTCGCGGGTGAGCTTCTCGCGCGAATGGTTGAAGACCTGATCGGTCGGACCCATTTCGACCAGGTAGCCGGTGCGGCTGCCCTGCGAGATGTCGACCGAGAAAAACGCTGTCGTATCTGCGACGCGCGTCGCCTGGTGCATGTTGTGCGTCACCAGCGCGATGGTGAAATTCTTTTTGAGCTCGACCATCAGTTCCTCGACACGTCGCGTGGCGATCGGGTCGAGCGCCGAGCACGGCTCGTCCATCAGCAGCACCTCGGGTTCGGTGGCGATCGCGCGCGCGATGCACAGGCGCTGCTGCTGCCCGCCCGACAGCGCCAGCCCGCTGACTTTGAGCTTGTCCTTGACCTCATCCCATAGCGCCGAGCCTTGCAGCGCGTGCTTGACGCGGTCGCCGAGGTCGCCCTTGTAGCGATTGAGGCGTAGGCCGAAGGCGACATTGTCGAAGATGCTCATCGAAAAAGGATTGGGCTGCTGAAAGACCATGCCGATGTAGCGCCGCACGACGACAGGATCGACGCCTTTGCCATAGACATCCTGGCCGAGGAAATGAACGTGGCCGTCGAAGCGGAAATTCTGCACCAGGTCGTTCATTCGGTTGAGGCTGCGCAGCACCGTGCTCTTGCCGCAACCCGACGGGCCGATGAAACCGGTGATCTTGTTCTTTTCGATCGGCACGTGGCTGTCGCGAACGGCCATGAAATCGCCGTAGAAAATCTTGTCGAGCTTGCAGTCCATCACTAAACTAGCCGGCGCCGCAGCGGGGGCGTGTTGTTGCATCGTTGCACTCATGACCTTGTCCCTTTCAAATCCTGGGTTTGCCGAAGATGCGGCTGACGATGTTGACCACCAGCACGATCAGCACCAGCACCAGCGAAGCCGCCCAGGCGAGTTCGAGCTGGTTGTCGAATGGCATACCGGAAAAGTTGTAGATCAGTACCGCGAGCGACGCCGTCGGGCTCATCGCCGCGACGTGGCCGGCGTCATAGATCCAGTAGTTGGAAAACAGCGCGGTGAACAGCAACGGCGCCGTTTCTCCCGCGGCGCGCGCCACCGCCAGCATGACGCCGGTCAGGATCGCCGGCATAGCGGTCGGCAGCACCACCTTGAGGATCACCTGGGTGTGCGTGCTGCCCATGCCGTAAGCGGCGTCCTTCATGATCTTGGGAACCATCTTCATCGCTTCTTCGGCGGTCAGCACGACGATCGGCAGCATCAGCACCGCCAGCGCGACGCCGCCGGCTGGCGCCGAATAGGTGCCGGTGGTCAGAACCACCATGGCATAAGCAAAGACACCGGCGAGGATCGACGGCAGGCCGGTCAGCGTCTTGGCGGCGAAACGCGCAAGTGCGGCGAGCCGACTGTAAGGCCCCAATTCGGCGAGGAAAACGGCGGCCATAATGCCGACCGGGATGGCGATGGCGGCGGCGATTCCGACCATCACGAAGGTGCCGACCAGCGCGTTGCCGAAGCCGCCGCCCAGCTCGAAACCAGCTGGCGGCAGTTCGGTGAAGACTTCCAGATTCAAGCGGGTGCCACCGCGCGTGATCAGCATGTAGAGCACCGAGAACAGCGGCACACTGGCGAGCAATGCGCTGACCCAGGCCAGACTGGTGAGCAGAATGCTGCGCAAGGCGCGGCCCTCGATCTGGTGCTGCAAACTCGGCGTAGCGGGTAAAGGCGTGTTCAGGGCGTTGGCCGGATGGGCCAGATTCACGGCACTCATTATTTGTTTCCCCTTTGCGCGTAACTCATCAGCAGCGAACCGGCGATATTGACGATCAGTGTGATCGCCATCAGGATCAGCGCCGCGTACATCAGCACCTCGACCTCGTTGGGTCCGGCCTCGGGGAAATTGAGCGCGAGCAGCGCGGCCAACGTATTGGCCGGCGAAAAAAGCGACAGCGAGATCTGGTTCGAGTTACCGACCAGCATGGCCAGCGCCATCGTCTCGCCGAGCGCGCGCCCGAGACCGAGTACCAGCGCACCGAAGATTCCGGTCGCCGCCGACGGCACCATCACGCGCAGGATCGCCTCCCAATGCGTCGCGCCCATACCGTAGGCCGCCTGTTTGGTTTTGAGCGGCACCGCGCGCAGCGCGTCCTGCGCCACCGCCGCAATCGTCGGCAGGATCATGATCGCCAGCACAAGCGCCGCCGGCAGCAAGCCCGGGCCGGACAGCGTCGAAGCGAAGAAGGGAATCGCCCCGAGCGTTGCGTTGAGCCAGTCGGCGAGCGGGAGAATTGCCGGAATCACGACGAAGATCCCCCACAGGCCATAGACCACGCTGGGAATCGCCGCGAGCAATTCGATGATGATGCGGAAGATGGCAGAGACGCGTGGCGGCAGAAAATCCTGGGTCAGGAAGATCGCCATCGCGACGCCGAAGAAGCCGCCGATCAGAAGCGCCATCAGCGCGCTGTAAAGCGTTCCCCAGATCGCCGGCAGGATGCCGAAGCGGTGGGTGTTGGCGTCCCAAACGATGCCACTGATGAAATCGAGCCCGTATTTCTGGATTCCCGGAACCGCCTTGCCGCCGATTTCAAGAACCAGCGCGACAACGAGCGTCAGGATCGCAATGGCGCCGGCACGGGCCAGAAAGCGAAAAGTCCGGTCGACGAGAATATCGGTTCGGGACGGTGGCTGGCACACCGAATCCGGCGCCAGCGCAACGGTGAAGGGTTTGTTCATGGGGCAAATCCAATGATGACGCCGGGAAGCTCCCCGGTGTGCTCGCCGTACGGCGGAAAATCACCCGCCATCGGCAAAGTCGTCATTCCGGGCTTGACCCGGAATCCGACCACCGGGAGTGCAGGGCCAGCGATGTACCTCTGGATTCCGGCACCCCAAGGGTGCTTCCTTCGGGGCGCTTGCGCCGGAATGACGAGTAAAGGGGTTATTGCTTTCACTTACTTGATGTTCGCAGCGGCCTTGCGCACCTGTTCGACGACCACCGCCGGCAGCGGGATGTAACCCATCGAATCGGCGATCTTCTGGCCCTCAGTCAGGCCGTACTCGATCATTTCGTGCATCGCCTTGACCTTGGCGGCGTCGCCGTTGGTCTTGCGGAAGATCATCCAGGTATAGGAAGTGATCGGGTACGACTCTGCACCATCCGGATCGGGCAGCCAGGCGACCATGTCCTCGGGCAGCTTGACCGCCGCCAGCGTCTTGGCACCGTTGCCCGGCGCCGCGTATTTGCCAGCCTTGTTCTGCAACTGCGCGAAATCGACCTTGGCCAGCTTGGCGAAGCCGTATTCGATGTAGCCGATGGCTCCCGGCGTCTGGCGAACGGTCGCGGTCACGCCGTCGTTCTTGGGCGAAGCGACGAACTTGTCGGTCGCCGGCCAATTGACGGTATTGCCTTCACCGAGCGTTTTCTTGAATTCGGGATTGATATTCGCCAAGTGCATGGTGAACACGGCAGTGGTGCCGCTCGAGTCCGCACGGCGAACGACGGTGATCGGCAGATCGGGCAGCTTGATCTCGGGGTTGGCGGCGACGATTTTCGGATCGTTCCACTTGGTGATCTTGCCAAGGAAAATATTGGAATACACATCGCGCGGCAGTTTCAGGCCCTTCGGATTGCCCGGCAGGTTATAGGCGAGAACGATCTCACCGGCGGTCATCGGCAGCAGTTGAACGCCTTCGCCGACCTTGGCAATGTCTTCCTTCTTCATCGCCGAATCGCTGGCGGCGAAATCGACGGTCTTGTTGAGGAAATCCTGCACGCCGGCGCCGCTGCCCTTCGACTGGTAGTCGACGGTCATGGTCGCGTTCTTCTTGGAAAGATCCTTGAACCAGGTGAGGTAGATCGGTGCCGGAAAACTCGCACCGGAACCGGTCAGGCGGACTTTCTCTTGAGCCAGGGCGGGATGGGCTGCGCAAAGCGTCACGCCGGCGGCGAAGGCTGCGAATTTCATCAAACGGTTCATCGTCAAAACTCCTTGAATTGGGAACCGTTCGATTCTAGGTCGACGTTGTTACAGTCTGATTACCGACCGATGTCTGGAAAAGACCAAGGCGCGGGTACCAATGAAGCCGTTCGTGGAGAGCCTGTCGAACCATGGACGGCTTCGCTACAAAGCAAAAATCGCCGCTCGCCCCGAGCTTGTCGAAGGGGCGATGGCGATTTTTCTCTTACCTGAACGGCATTACAGCGCGGACACCGCTCTTGGCGGTGTCCGCGCCTGGTCTGAGACTATTTTTTCACGCCGACCCATGACGCGCTCTTGCCATCGGATGTGGCATCGCAGGAGACCTGAACACCAGAGACCGACGTCTTTTCGCCAACGTCAAAGAATTTTCCCACATCGCCCGAATAACACTGCGGACCTTTCGCCGACGCACCGCTTGCCGGAGCGGCTTTGGCTATGGGTTCCGGGGACGAGGCGCAAGCCGCCAGCAAGGCAAGGCTTGAGCAAACGATCAGTAGGGTACGCATCTTGAACTCCTGTTTTGGGTGAAGGTATTGCGAATGGACAACGCGCATCATCGTGCAGGGCAATTGTTTCACCGATATGTCAGCAGACTGACCGGTTGGCGGTGCAGTGTCGCAGCCGCCTGGTCGGCTAGTCGGCGGCAAGGGAGTTCGATTGATTTAGCAGGCCGCGCAGCCGCGCCACAATCTTTTCCGGCGACATCGATGCACCGGGATACCCGACACTAATCAAGGCATGGTTGCCAGCCGGCAAGCTGGCGCGGGGGCCCAGCATGACGGTCCTCGGAAAATACACTCGTCGTTCTTCTTCGCTGGCACGAAGCTTGAAGGTGACCCCCTTGCGGCGTCCCGATTCGTCAAGCAGCAACTGCACGCTGATAGCGGAAACATTCGCCCAGGGCACCAACAGCCAGGTCTGCGCCATGGTTTGGCCACACCTGGCGAAGCGCTGCCGGGATGGAAAATAAAGCCCTTGCGCATCGCTGGCAAAGTGGATAGTGGCAGACGCCTGCCGAACCGCGGCAAGCAGCGCCAGACCCGAGGCGGTCCAAAGCAATACGGCCAAGGGCCAGGGGATCGTTGGCGCCAATAGCGCGGAACAGGCCAGCCCGCTTCCCAACGCCCCCCAGAAGCCGCGCCTGAGCGCGCCCACGTAACGCGGCTCGCGACAGATGAAATGCATCGCGCTCAAGGCCGGGCACTGATCAAGCACCTTGTTGCGGTCCTTGCCACGCACACCGGTTGGCACCGCATCGCGAGTGATCATGGGCACTGGCGTCGAACCGTTAGCGGTGGCACCAACAGAACGCATGGCTTCATCCTGGGAGACATAAACGCAGCGTAGCTCTGGTGTGTTGCGAAATTATTACGCCAAGATGACGGTCGACCGGACTTTCGCCGTTCTATGGGTTGTCACTGGCCTGTAACCTCGGCTCGCTATCTTGACGGCTTCGTCATAGGGAGCATCAGGCATGTCGATCCTTGATCCAGCCATCCGCCTCGTCGGGCGATTATCGTTCCGCCACAAGATGCACGCCACCGCGCTGGTTTTCGGCGCGCCGCTGGTCGTCGCGCTGGGCGTCATCCTGGCCGGACTCGGCGCCCGCGTCACGGCGGTGCAGAACGAACGCGATGCGCTCGCCGTGCAGCTCCCGGCGCTCACCTTGCTGGCCAGTACTCACCAATATCTGGCGGCAAGTCTGGCGCTACGCGAAGGCGCCGAGCAACTTGGCGAACAGGTCAAGGCGAGCAGAGAAAGCACGCAAAAGGCATTGAGCGCGCTCGAGTCTGCGGTCGGCGAACACCCATCGCTCACCGGCAAGCTCACCAGCGACGCAAAATGGCTGGCGGCCTGGAAGCGTGGCCTTGACGAGGTCGAAAGCAGCGATGCCGACCGCTTGTCGGAAGTGCATTCGGAATTGCGCTCGTCGCTGCGCAGCGAACTCGACAAGCTCAACGACGGCGCCGGACTGCTGGTCGACGGCGAGACGGCGAGCAGCCGCCTG
>Ga0316604_10000194_pt1 | contig 92876 bp, 98 predicted proteins | sample OWC_soil_day20_C_FD_207650 | JGI IMG/M metagenome (GOLD analysis project Ga0316604, IMG submission 207650) | Wetland soil microbial communities from Old Woman Creek delta, Ohio, United States - OWC_soil_day20_CT | ecosystem: Environmental > Terrestrial > Soil > Wetlands | place: USA: Ohio... | reverse complement strand
AGCCTTTGCTTTAATTCATAGAGCAGATTCATGGCTTCTATGGGCGTCAGGGTCTCCACAGAAGTCACACGCAGCGTATTTGCCACAGACTGCGCCCCCATATCCAGCAGGGAGACCTGCTCCGCCGGGTCATTTCCTGCCGCAGGCAGCGGCGCACCGGCGGTTTCCAGCTCTTCCAGAATGGCCCGCGCCCGCTCGATGACCCGATTGGGCACCCCGGCCAGCTTGGCGACCTCAATGCCGTAGCTTTGGTCGGCGCCTCCCCGCACAATTTTACGAAGGAATATAATATCGTCCTTTCTTTTTTTCGCGGCGATATTATAATTTTTCACCCCCGGAATTTCCCCTTCTAATACCGTAAGTTCATGGTAATGAGTGGCGAAGAGGGTTTTCGCCCCCAGCTTTTTCTGATCCGCGCAGAACTCCAGCACCGCCCGCGCAATACTCATGCCGTCATAAGTAGAGGTGCCGCGCCCGATTTCGTCCAAGATCAGAAGGCTTCTTGACGTGGCGTGCTTGAGCAGCTCCGCCACCTCGGTCATCTCCACCATGAAGGTGGATTGCCCCGCCGCCAGATCGTCCGACGCACCGATGCGGGTGAAGACCCGGTCTACCATGCCGATATGGGCGGCTCGGGCGGGCACAAAGGAGCCGATCTGCGCCATGAGCACGATGAGGGCCACCTGACGCATATAGGTGGACTTGCCCGCCATGTTGGGGCCGGTGATGATGGCAATCATCTCCTCTTTTCCATCCATATGAGTGTCGTTGGGAACAAAAAGAGCGTTTTTCAACATTTTTTCCACCACGGGATGCCGACCTTCGGTGATATCCAGCCGGTTGGATATGTCCACCTGAGGCATGCAGTAATTCTGCTCGACGGCAACCGTGGCAAAGGAGGCCAGCACGTCGATCTGAGCCACAGCTGCGGCGGTTTTCTGAATGGCTGCCACTTGAGCCGCGGCTGTCTCCCGCAGCTGGCAAAACAGCTCGTATTCCAGCCCTGTCAGTTTATCCTGTGCCGACAGGATGGTATGCTCCAGATCCTTCAGCTCCTGGGTGATATAGCGCTCACAGTTGGCCAGAGTCTGCTTACGGATGTAGTCCTGAGGCACCATGTCAAAATAGGATTTGGATACCTCAATGTAGTAACCGAACACCTTGTTGTACCCCACCTTCAGGGTTTTGATGCCGGTTTTTTCCCGTTCCCGAAGCTCCACCGCAGCCATCATTGAGGCGCCGTTGTCTTTCAGATCCCGCAGCATGTCCACATCGGCATGGTAGCCCTTGCGGATAAAGCCGCCCTCCCGCACCGAAAACGGCGGATCGTCGTCAATGGCACGGTCAATGAGAGCCCGCAGAGGCTCCAGATCATCCAATTCTCCGGCAAGGGAAGGCAGCAGCGCCCCGCAAAAGGACTCCAGAAGCCCCCGAAGGGTTGGAATTTTTCCAAGACCGACGGAGAGTGCCGCCAAATCCCGGGCACCGGCGGTTCCATAGACAATCCGCCCGATGAGCCGCTCCAGATCGCTGATTTCCTTCAGACAGAAAATCAGCTCCTGCCGGACAATGGAATTGCCCTCCAGCTCCGCCACCGCGCCGTGCCGTCTGGAAATCTGAACAGGGGAAAGGAGCGGGCGTTCGATCCAGTTGCGGATGAGTCGTCCGCCCATGGGAGTTTTGGTGCGGTCCAGCACCCAAAGCAGGGTTCCCCGTTTTTCCTTGGTGCGCATGGTTTCGCACAGCTCCAGATTCCGCCGGGCTGTGAAATCCAGTTCCATAAACTGTCCGCCTGCGTAATAGTTCAGGGTGGACAGATGGGACAAATCGGTTTTCTGGGTTTCGTGGAGGTAGGCAAACAGTCCTCCCACGGCGCAAACCGGGGCATCCTCCCCCTGAGGCAGGGTGTCCAGTCCTCTCATAAACTGCCTGCCCAGCAGTTCCCGTGCCGCGTCGGGGCGGAAGGTATGCTCCTGTCCCCGCTCACAGCGGCAGGCCAGCTTATCCCGCAGAAATTCCGTCAGCTCCTGACTGGAGTAAGCGCCGTCGGACAGTACCGCCTCTCTGGGTGAAAAACGCCCTGCCTCGTTGAGGATATGATCTGCCGCGTCCCGGCCCTCAAAGGAGGTGACAAACACCTCCCCGGTGGAGATATCGCAGAAGCAAACCCCAGCTCCGGCGGAGTCTAAATAGGCGCCCATAATAAAGTTGTTTTTTCCCTCATCCAGCATTGATGCGTCAATCAGGGTGCCGGGGGTAATGATGCGGACGATATCCCGCTCCACCAGCCCCTTGGCAACAGCGGGATCCTCCATCTGCTCGCAGATGGCAACTTTATAACCCTTGGCAATCAGCCGGGAGATGTAGGATTCCGCCGAGTGGTAGGGAACCCCGCACATAGGGGTCTGCTCCTCTTTCGGTTTGCCACGGTCCCGCGTGGTGAGGGTTAATTCCAGCTCCTCCGCGCCGATTTTCGCGTCCTCTTGAAACATCTCATAAAAATCGCCCAGGCGGAAAAACAGAAGGCAGTCCGGATAGGCTTCCTTCAGCTGTGTATATTGCCGCATCATGGGGGTCAATTCTATCATGGATCAGGTCTCCTTTTCTCTGTCATTCAAGCCGAGATGCGGCGTTATGTCTCGGCGGGCATCGGCTCCGTGCTTCTTAATTCTCCGAACAGGGCCCAGGTATTGGCGTGGGTAATGGTCACGTCACGATAGCTGCCAACCAGAGAGGGATCGCCGCTGACATGCACCAGCCGGTTCCCGGCGGTACGGGCGCTTAAATTGTTGCGGGGATCCTCGCTGGTGCCATCAATCAGGCAGCGGACGGTTTTTCCTACATATGCCGCATGTTTTCTCGCGGAGATTTCATTTTGCAGGTCAATAAGCCGTTGGAAATTTGCCGCCTTTTCCTCCTTGGAAGCGGGATCATCCATCTTTGCGGCAGGGGTTCCCTGCCTGGGGGAATAGATGAAGGTAAACAGCGCGTCAAACTCCACCCGCTTCAAAATCTCCAGTGTATCCTCAAATTCTTCCGTGGTTTCGCCGGGGAATCCCACAATGATATCAGAGGTCAGTACGATATTGGGAATCAACGCCCGCAGCCGACTGACCAGATCCAGATAGCCGGCCGACGTATAGCCCCGGTTCATGGCTTTCAGCACACGGTCATTTCCCGCCTGCACCGGCAGATGGAGCTGGGGCGCGACCTTTTCGCACCGGGCCATGGTCTCAAACAGCCCCTGGGAGGCGTCCTTTGGGTGAGAGGTCATAAACCGAAGGAGAAACTCTCCTTCCACCTCATTTGCCCGCTCCAGCAGCCAGGCGAAATCAACGTTCTCCTCCAAATCCTTGCCGTAGGAGTTGACATTCTGCCCCAGAAGGGTGATTTCTTTGTATCCCGCCGCCGCCAGCTCCCGGATCTCGTCCAGAATCACACCGGGTGCGCGACTCCGCTCCCGCCCCCGGACGAAAGGCACGACGCAGTAGGTGCAGAAATTGTTGCAGCCGTACATCACCGAAACCCACGCCTTGACGCCATTCTGCCGCACCACGGGGATCCCCTCCGCGATGGAGCCTGGGTCGTCCGTCGTCTCAAAAATACGCCCGCGCCGCGTGTGGATGCGCCACAGAAATTCCGGGAAGCGCCACAGGGCATGGGGTCCGAATACTAGATCCACATGACGGAAGGATTGCTTGATCTTCTCCGCCATATGAGCCTCCTGCATCATGCAGCCGCACAGGCAGATAATTTGATTGGGGTTTTTCCGTTTGGTATGGGTCAGTGCTCCCACGTTGCCCAAAACCCGCAGTTCGGCGTGCTCCCGCACGGCGCAGGTATTGATAATGATCACGGCGGCCGCGTTCTCGTCCTGGGTAAATCCGTAGCCCATTTCGTCCAGATAGCCGCGCAGCCGCTCGGAATCGGCCTCGTTTTGCTGACAGCCATAGGTATCCACAAAAGCCAGGGGTTTTTCCGGCAGCGGCTGGTTCATCTCCAGAATACGGGTACAGTACTCCCGCTGGAGGGCAATCTCCTCCGGGGAAATGAGTGTGGCGGTTCGCTTCATGCTTGTCCTCCGAATCGTGTGGGGCTCCACAATAGAATAATCCTGTTCAGCATACCAGATTTTCACCCGAAATACAAGCCGTCGCCCGTGGAAGCCATGCTTCTCCTTGCCTTTTTTCCACTGAAACGGTATAATGGGGACAATGTTGCAAGGAGGTTCTCTCATGAAAAAGCTACAAATGAAAACACCCCTGGTGGAGATGGACGGAGACGAGATGACCCGCATTCTCTGGCGGGATATCAAGGAGCTGCTTCTGCTGCCCCATGTGGATTTAAAAACCGTTTATTTTGATCTGGGGCTTGCCGAGCGGGAGCGCACACGGGATCGGGTCACCGTGGACGCCGCCAACGCCAACCGGGAATACGGCGTGGCGGTCAAATGCGCCACCATTACACCCAACGCCCAGAGAGTCGAGGAATACCAGCTGACCGAGATGTGGAAATCCCCCAACGGCACCATCCGCGCCATTCTGGACGGCACAGTATTCCGCGCGCCCATCATGGTAGACGGGATTTCGCCGGTGGTGAAAAACTGGAAGGAGCCCATCACCATCGCCCGTCACGCTTATGGTGATGTCTACCGCGCCTCGGAATATCGGGTCACCGGCGCCGGCAAGGCGGAGCTTGTGTTCACTGGTGAGGATGGCACCGTAACCAGCCAGACGATTTTCCAGTTCAAAAACGGAGGCGTGCTCCAGGGGCAGTACAATCTGGACTCCTCCATCACGTCCTTTGCCCGCTCCTGCTTCCAGTATGCCGTGGACACCAGACAGGATCTCTGGTTCTCCACCAAGGATACCATCTCCAAGCAGTATGACCATACGTTTAAGGATATTTTTGCCGAACTGTTTGAAACGGAATACGCCGGGCAGTTCAAGCAGCTTGGAATCGAATATTTTTATACGCTGATTGACGACGCCGTGGCTCGGGTCATCCGCTCCAGGGGCGGTTTTATCTGGGCGTGCAAGAATTATGACGGCGACGTGATGAGCGACATGGTAAGCACCGCCTTCGGCAGCCTGGCCATGATGACCTCGGTGCTGGTTTCTCCCGATGGAAACTACGAGTACGAGGCGGCCCACGGCACTGTGACCCGCCACTATTACCGGCACTTGAAGGGCGAGGAGACCTCCACCAATCCCATGGCCACCATCTTTGCCTGGACGGGAGCTCTAGCCAAGCGGGGCGAGCTGGACGGTCTTCCCGACCTGACTGCTTTTGCCGGGCGGGTGGAGCAGGCCGCCTTGGATACCATCCGATCCGGCGTTATGACCCAGGATCTGGCGGGACTCTGGGAGGGAGAATCTCCCGCAAAGCAGGTTACCAGCCGGGAGTTTTTAACCGCGATCAGCCAGAAGCTTTAAGGATGACCGATACGCGGCTCTACCGCCAAGCCTGCCAAACGAAATTGGCGTTCCTTCAAAAAACACCTCATGAACCGGAGCGGGCGGTCCATGAGGTGTTTTTCATTCCTGCGTCCAGGGAGCCAGCTCCAGCCGGACAAAATATCCTTTGGGATGCTGGCAGACGGGGCAGGTTTCAGGCGCCGCCACAGCATTCTCAATATGTCCGCAGTTTAGGCACATCCACTGAACCTGCGCGTCCGCCACAAACAGCTTGTTCTGTTCCACCAGTTCTGCCAATTGTCGGAACCGGATGCTGTGGGTATTCTCCACGTCCGCAATCTGCTCAAATATCCTTGCGATGCTCTCAAATCCTTCTTCTCTGGCAATTCTGCCGAAGCCCGGATAGGCGTCCTGAAATTCGTGGGCCTCGTTTTTCTCGGCGTCCCGGAGATAATCCGAGACGGTCTCAAAAAGGCTCACCGGATAAGAGCCGTCCACTTGGATCTCGCTGCCGGAAAACGGTTTTAACTGGTCGTAAAACACCTTGGCGTGGGACCTCTCCTGCTCGGCGGTAAAGAGAAATACGCTTTCAATTACGTGAAGCTGGTTTTTCTTCGCGAAGCTCGCGGCAAAGGTATACCGATTCCGCGCCTGACTTTCGCCGGCAAAGGCCCGCATCAGATTTTCCCTGGTTTTGCTCTGGGTAAAGTCAACAGACATAGTCATTCCTCCCTCTGATCTTCCTTGTCAGTATGACCAAAGCGAAGCGCCCTATGCGGGACAGGATAATTTTTGTGTTTGTATACAGCTCCGTCGGATTGTGGTACAATTGTATCATGATCAAACAGGAGTGATTTTCTTGAAAACCCTTCTTCATATTTGCTGCGCGCCCTGCTCTATCAAGTGCGTTGAAACTCTGCGGGACGAAGGCATCGAGCCGGTTGGATTCTGGTTCAATCCCAATATTCATCCCTTTACTGAGTACAAGGCGCGGAAAAATACGCTGACAGACTACGCCGCCGCCATTGGATTAACGCTGGCTGTGGAAAACAATTATGGACTGCGTACCTTTATTGAGCAGGTCTGTCCCGACTTCGACGACCGCTGCGGCTACTGCTACCGGGTTCGGATGGAGGAATCCGCCCGCTACGCCGCGGAACACGGCTTTGACAGCTTTTCCACCACCCTGCTCATCAGCCCCTATCAGAAGCACGACATGATTGCCGCCGCCGGAGAGGCCGCCGGGAAGCAATACGGCGTTTCGTTTTTATACCGTGATTTTCGTCCCCGTTTCCGGGAGGGACAGGCCACCGCCCGAGCGCTGGGACTCTATATGCAAAAATACTGCGGCTGTATTTTCAGCGAGGAAGAGCGTTATCAGAAGCGGAAGCCGGAGAAGGGAACACAATGAGCTATGGTACCATAAAGTGTGGCTCCAAGCCCTACCCGGGGGGAAACAGGCGATTGTGCCCACCGGCCCGCCAGCCTGTTTTATTGCAAAAGGAGGGTGTTTTTTAAACGTCGGTCACGTATAAACGGCGAAAAAAATACAATTTGCGGAAATCTGTAATGATTCTGAACTTGTATCTGCCTAAAAAAGGTTGTACAATGTCAGCATGAATTGATTGGAGGTTTCCAACCCATGAAAAAACGCCTGTATTCCTTTTTCGCCGTGGTGCTGTCTTTCTGTCTCCTCTTCAGCTCAGCCGCCGCGCTCACCTCGGATCAGCTTAAGGAGCTTCTGACAGAAAACTACATTGATGCCATTCCCGACAGTACGCTCTCGCTCACCACGGTGGACGACATTATTGAGGCGTTGAATGATCCGTATACGACATATTTCACCAAGGAGGAATATGAGGACTTTTTGGCAAGCATGGAGGACACAACCAAGATCGGCTTGGGCATAGCCATTCAGGCCAACGACGACGGATGGATGATCACGCAGGTGCTGGAGGACTCTGGGGCTGCGGCCGCCGGAGTTACGGCGGGGGAGATCATCACCGCTGTAGACGGAACCTCCGTGGCCGGAGTCGGGACAGATGAAGCCACCAAATACCTGTCGGGTGACGAAAGTACTCAAGTGGTAGTGACGCTGGAGGCACAGGACGGAACCACCCGGGACGTCACCGTCACCCGCACTGAATTTACCGCCTCGATCACCGCCAGCACCGAGCTGCTGCAGGATCATATCGGCTACATAGACTGCACAGCCTTTGGCTCTGAGACCCTTCAGCATTTTACAGACGGAATCACCGACAATGACAGCTCCGCGGATATCTGGCTGGTGGATCTAAGGTTAAATGGCGGCGGTGACGCTGGAGTGGCGATTCATTCCGCGGCTACCCTGAGCGGAGGTCTGGGATACTCACCTCTGGCCTATCTAAAAAATCGCGCCGGACAATACACCGGATATATTGCGACCGACAGCCGTCTGTCCACAGATCCTTCCATTATTCTGGTCAGCGAATACACTGCCAGTGCGGCGGAGCTGTTTGCTTCCGTGTTTCGCGACATGGGGACGGGCATCGTCGTAGGAAACCGCACCTACGGCAAGGGCGTGGCCCAGGTGGTTTTTAACGAGAGCACCAATCCGGAAGATTTTACTGACGGCGACGCGCTGAAAATGACCGCCTACCGTGTGTACTCTTGCGTGGGAACCACCACCGACAAGATCGGTGTGATTCCAGACCTGCTGATTTCCGATGAAAATGCCGCCGAAGCGGCCGTGCTGCTGTGTGCCTCCGAGCCGGCGGATAGCGAAGGCTATGTCCGGTTGACCCTGGGCGGCCTGAACTATTACATCAACACGGCGGATGCCACTGCCAGTGACGATTCCCTTGCGGCGTTCACGGAGCTGCTTGAGGCGGTTCCCGCTTCCGCCTCGGCCTGCCTCGGACAGGGCGGCACCGACTGGTTGGACGTGGGCGCAAACATCATCGCCATGTCCTATTGCCCAGACTATGTCTCCCGCTCCTTCACCGATGTTTCAGGCTCCGACTACGAGGACGCAATTAATACCCTTGCGACCTATGAGCTGGTAAACGGCTCCGGCGACGGTACGTTTGATCCGGAGGGTACTCTGACCCGTGCCCAGCTCTGCGCCATGCTGACGCAGATTTTGAATCATACCGGGGACGCGGCCACTGCGGCTTCCGTGTTCTCAGACGTTTCAGCGGACGCCTGGTATGCAGACGACGTGGCCATGATGTATCAAATGGGTCTGGTGGATGGCTTTGAGGACGGCACCTTCCGTCCTGACGATGTGGTCACCCACGAACAGCTTCTGACCATCTGCGAGCGTTTCGCTGCGTGGCTGAGCGCAAGCGTCAATTCCCTTGACGGCAATGTCAGCGATGGCAGTGCCACCATCGACACCTCTGAGGAAACCAGTCAGGGCTTTTCCTCTTGGAGCGCCAACGCCACGTGGATTTTGAATTATTATCAGCTGCTCTATACCGATTTGACCAACATTACCCCCACCTCGGCCACAGAGCGTCAGGAGGCCGCGGCGCTGCTCTACAACCTGCTCTATGCAGTCAATGTGCTCCGCTCATAACTCCGGTTTTGGTGAAAACGTAAAGGGCCTCGGTTACATATGTAACCGAGGCCCTTTAGTGCTTTTGTGAGATTTATCGGTCCTCCCGGAAGTAAGCCTCGCCGAGGCTGGCAGGGGGTTGGCTTTCCAGGTTGTTGCGGCGGCTGGTGAAGATCAGCACCACAATGGTTACCACGTAGGGCAGCATGCCGCAAAGCTCCTGAGTGGCCCGGGTGAGGCCGGGCAGGTAGATATACAGGATATACAGCCCGCCGAACAGAAATGACCCCCAGATGGCTCTCGCCGGATTCCAGATGGAGAGGATCACCAGCGCGATGGCCAGCCATCCCCGGTCACCGAAGCCGTTGTTGGTCCATGTGCCGCCCAGATATTCCATCACAAAATACAGGCCGCCCAGACCTGCCACCGCCGCACCTGCCACAGTGGAAACATATTTATAGGCCGCAACACTGATGCCGGCGGCATCTGCCGTGGCCGGGCTCTCGCCCACCGCCCGGAGGTTTAATCCCTTCCGGGTACGCTTTAAGAGGAAGGTGAGGAGTATGGCGATGGCAACCGAGAGATAGGTCAGAAATCCGTAGGAAAACAGCAGGTCGCCCACCACCGGAATTTGAGACAGACCGGGAATTTTCGCCCGGTAGGCATCCGCTGTCACAGCCACCGAAATCTGGCCCACGCCTCCCGCCAGCTTGGAGATGGAACCGCCGAAAAAGTTACCGAAGCCGATGCCAAACGTGGTCAGCGCCAAACCCACCACATTCTGATTGGCCCGAAGGGAAACGGTGAGAAAGCTGAAAATCAGCCCGCCCAGCGCCGAGATAAGAAGCGTCGCCAGCATGGAGATAAGCAGTCCCACCAGACCCACCGGTTCCGCCGTGCTCTGTTCATAGAAAAAGGCGCCCATCAGTCCGCCAATGCCGCCCATATACATGATACCCGGGATGCCCAGGTTCAGGTTGCCGGATTTTTCAGTGATGATCTCCCCCGACGCGCCGAACAGGATACAAATCCCCTGGGCAATGGCCTTCTGCAAAAAGATAAGAATGAGTTCCATTCACTTTGTCCCCCGTTTCGTGCCACGCAGCTCCAGCTTATAATTGATGAAAAACTCGCTTCCGATCAAGAAGAAGAGCAAAATGCCTGTGATGATATCCGAGGCATTTTCATTCAAGCCGTATTGGGATGCGATCTGAATGGCTCCCTTCTGCATGAATACCAGAAAAGCTGATACCAGCAGCATCACAAGAGGGTTAAATTTGGACATCCACGCCACAATAATGGCGGTAAATCCCCGGCCTCCCCCTGTGCTGGTGGAAATCGTGTGGCTGCCGCCACTGACGATGATGGCACCCGCCAGGCCGCAGATGGCGCCTGAAATCATCATGGTTCGGATGATGACCTTTTTGATGTTGATTCCCACATATTTTGCCGTGTTCTGGCTCTCGCCCACCACCGAAATCTCATAACCCTGCTTGCTGTGCTTCATGTAAATATACATCAGCAGAGTCACCGCCATAACAATGACCACGTTCCAGCCGTAGGTCAGCCCGAACAGCTCCGGCAGCCAGCCCTTGCTCGTGGATGAATTGATGATGCCCACCGTGTTGGAGCCAGACGGGTTCTCCCAGAATACGATGCAGAAGTTCACAATCTGAATCGCCACATAATTGAGCATCAGGGTAAACAGCGTCTCATTGGTGCCATAACATGCCTTAAATACCGCGGGCATCAGACCCCAGATCATACCTGCTGCCATGCTGGCCAGAAGAATCAGCATCAGAAGAAGCCAGTTGGGCATGGTATTGCCCAAATAGATCATCAAAGCCGCCGCTGCCATGCCGCCCATGAGAACCTGACCTTCGGCACCGATGTTCCAGAACCGCATTTTGAACGCCGGTGTAAGCCCCACTGCAATGATCAAAAGAACCAGGGATTCCCGAATGGTAACCCATAGCCGCCGGTTTGTCCCAACGGCACCGTCAATAATCCCCGCATAGACACTCAGTGGATTCTGCTTTGTAATGGCGACAATAATCAGCGCGCACACAATCAGGCCGCAGCACACCGCCGCGAGACGGATCAGCCATGCCCTGGGCGTGGATATGCCGCTTCTCTTGACAACCCGGAAAAACGGCCCTCCCGCCGTCTGTGTTGTTTCTTCAGCCATGCCCAAGCGCCCTCCTTCCCGAATCCGACATCATCAGTCCGACCTCTTCCTTGGTAATGGTTCTGGCGTCCGCAGTCCCGGTGACCTTGCCTCCTGCCAGCACCATAATCCTGTCGCAGAGTTCCAAAAGGACATCCAGATCCTCTCCTACGCAAATTACCGCCACGCCTTTTTTCTTTTGCTCGTTAAGCAGGTGATAAATGGTGTAGGATGAGTTGATATCCAGCCCTCGCACAGGATAGGCAACCAGCAGCACGGTGGGATTGGACGCGATTTCCCTGCCCAGCAGTACCTTCTGCACATTGCCTCCCGACAGTCGTCTCACCGGCGTATCCACCCCGGGGGTGGCCACCGCCAGCTGCTCCACAATGTCCATAGCCAGCTTTCGGGGCTTTTTCCGATCCGCAAAAAAGCCTCTGCTTTCCTGATAGCTCCGAAGCATCATATTGTCCGTCAAATCCATGGAGCCCACAAGCCCCATGCCCAGCCGGTCTTCGGGCACAAAGGCCAGACTGATATGCAGATTGCTGATTTCCGAGCTTTTCATGCCGGAGAGTTTTTCCACCGTCCCTTCGGGAGAAAAGTAGAGAATTTCGCCGTTTTCAGTCTCCTGAAGTCCCGCGATGGACTCCAGCAGCTCCTTTTGCCCGCTGCCCGCAATCCCGGCGATCCCGAGGATTTCACCTCCGTACGCCGTAAAGCTTACATCCTTCAGCACGGCGACACCCTCTTTGTCGCGGCAGGTGACCCCTCTCATCTCAATTCGTTTTTCGGGAGTCTGAGGCTCGTCCCGGCAGATATCAAGGCTGATCCGCTCCCCCACCATCATTTCGGTCAAGGAGGAGGCTGACGCCTCTGCTGTCTCCACGGTGCCGATATAGGCTCCCTTTCGCAGCACTGCCACCCGGTCGGAAAGCTCCAGCACCTCTCTTAATTTGTGGGTAATAATGATGATGGATTTGCCGGCCCGTTTCATGTTGCGCAGTACGTCAAACAGTTTTTGGGTTTCCTGCGGTGTCAGTACAGCGGTGGGCTCGTCCAGAATCAAAACCTCCGCGCCCCGGTAGAGTACCTTGACGATCTCCACGGTCTGCTTTTGAGAAACCGACATGTTGTAAATTTTTTGAGCCGGATTAAGCTCAAACCCATATGTCTCCGCAAGCGCTCCAATTTCCTGCGTGAGCAGCGCCATATTCAGGCGCTGAGCGCCGGGAAGACCCAGAATGATATTTTCCGCGGCCGACAAAACGGGAATCAGTTTAAAATGCTGATGGATCATGCCAATCCCAAGGGCAAAAGAATCCTTGGGCGAACGAATCACGGCTTCCTTCCCACGGATTAAAATGCTCCCCTCGTCCGGGGAATAAATCCCCGACAGCATATTCATCAGCGTGGTTTTGCCGCTGCCGTTCTCTCCCAGGATGGACAGAATTTCTCCCTTGCGCACCGTCAGGCTGATATCGCTGTTGGCAACCACCGATCCAAAGCGTTTGGTCACATGCCGCAGTTCAATTGCATTCTCATATTCCACAAAACCGTTCCTCCGTTTAGCGTACTCGCGTTTCAAAAACCGTCTGGTTCGGCGGTGTCTGGCCGCCCGGGGCGATTGCCCCGGGACAGCCAAATGGTCTTAGGTCAGGTCGTCAGCTCTGTGATGCCGTCGATGCGCAGATCGAAGGCGGGCGCGGAAATGAGCTCGGACTCATGGAAATAGCCGTCGGACACATAATCGGCATACTGGGCGTAATCGCCGCCCTCCGCGATCAGATCCTCGATGCTCTTTCCTCCGATGGTGAAGGTGGAGGTATCAAACACATGGAAGCTGCCGTCGATGATGGACTGCTCCACCTCGGCAACTTTGTCGGCAGTGCCTTCGGCGCAGACCGCGTCGTTCAGGGTGGAGATTCCCACCGCGTCGTCTGCGTAGCCTTTGCACCAGTCGGTGTCGATGGTCTTGCCCTCAATCACGCACTGGACGGCATAAGTGTAATAGGGAGCCCAGTTAATGGTAGCGGAAGTCAGCGCAGAGTCGGGTGCCACAGAGGTCATGTCCACATTATATCCCACACAGGGAACCCCAGCCGCTTCGCAGGCGGTGGGAGCGCCTGTGGTATCGGAGTGCTGGCTGATGAGCTTGCAGCCATCGGCAATCAGGGACGTGGCTACTTCGCTCTCAGCGGCTATATCCGCCCAGCTGTTGGTGTACTGCACCTCCATGGTCACGGTGGGGCACACGCTTTTGGCGCCCAGATAGAATGAAGTGTAGCCGGAGACCACTTCCGCGTAGGGGTAAGCACCAACATAGCCCATCTTGGCCTCGTCGGCGGTGATGGTTCCGTCCGCGATCATCTCGTTGAGCTTCAGGCCCGCGACCACGCCGGAAACATAGCGGGCCTCATAGACTGAGCTGAAGTAGTTGTGCATGTTGGACAGGCCGGATGAGGCGGCCTGATAACCTGTTGCGTGGCAGAACTGAACGTCGGGATACTCTTTGGCGGCCTCAATCATATAGCTTTCATGGCCGAAGCTGTTGGCGAAGATGATGTTGCAGCCCTGTTCCGCCAGATCCACTGCGGCGTCGTAGCAGGATTCGTCCTCAGGGATGTTAGTCTTCTCAATCACCTGGTCCTCAGACAAACCCAGAGCTTTGATCATCTCCTGAATGCCCAGCATGTGAGCCTCCGTATAGCCCTCGTTTTCGTCGCCTACATAGATGATACCCACCTTGATGTTGGAGCTGTCTGCGGTGGTCTCCGTTGTGCTGGTTGCCGCTTCCGACGCCGTGTCTGATGTCGTGGAGCTTGATGAACTGCTGCTTCCGCAGCCCGCCAGCAGGCCAAATGCCATGGCCGCGGTCATGACAAGTGCAAAGATCTTTTTCATTTCGTTTCCTCCATTTTTGGTTTTATAACATCAGCCAAGCGGCGAATGTCCCAGTTAAAAACGGCGTAATTGCCTTACAGCTTCAGAGAACGCGGTACGCAAACAATGAAAAAAGGCTACGAAGTCCGCCGAAATCGCTGTCAACCAAGTGCAAGCCCGCACATGGGGACACCAAATACCGTGCGCATACCTCTTGTAGCCTGAGACAAGTTCAATTGTCCGGTCAAGACGCTCAAACCATATTCATGAACCAAGGAACTGTTATGGTGTTTGGATAGAGCCACGGAAAGCATTTTGCCGGCTGTGGCAAAATGCGCGGGCAATCCTTTGCGGATAAACAACTATTCTTCCCTCAAATGACGAAAAATCTGCAATAGCGTGCCGCCAGCCCAATCTCAATGGCGGTTCCTGAACTCAGGAAACAATAAAGGCGTATTCAACTCGCTCGAATACACCTTTGCTTCAGATATAACTGCAACAGGGCAATTACAACATTGCATATTAATTTGATTATATTTTAGCATTGCATGAATGCCTTGTCAATATTTTTTATTCTAAGTGCCTTCTCGCGGAACGCTGTCACCTGATTTTTCTTTGGTTTGATACGTCATAATTTTCTTACCTGTGGATACAATACGGTTCGGGAGGTGATCTATATGGACGCACAAGCAACACAGGTAAAATGCAGTGTTCAAGAATGTCATCACAATCAGAATCATACGTGCCACGCCGGAAACCTTGAAGTGAACGCAATGGGCGACGGAAAGGTTGAAACATGCAGCGGAACGCAGTGCAGCACCTTTAAAAAACATTTGGCGCAATAGGTTTGCTTTATGGTTGCTCAAATTCAATGAGTATAATAGCGCGAAGGTATCCATTCGGGTGCCTCCACGCTATTTTTGCATAGTGCTCCAGACAACCGCCGACATAGGGTCACACGTTCTGTTTTAGAACAAAAGGAAGGTTAGCCGTCTTCGCTATGTGAATAAAATCATTTGTCTTCTGCCACACTAATTCCGAGGTGACAAGTTATGGATTATCTTCAAGATTTGCCAATGGGGTTTGGTATGGCGCTGCTTCAAAATCAGGACGCCGCGGCGTATTTTGATGCCCTTTCTGAAGCGGAGCGACGGCGGCTGCTTGACAAAACTCACAGCATTCAGTCCAAGCAAGAGATGCAGGCGTTCGTGGATGATCTGCACATGCAGTAATCACAGCCCCGTTCAGAAAGTTCTTTAGCTACACGCCATCTGTTCGCGGGTTAATCATGGCTGGCAGATTGATATCCCAGAGCCAAAAAACCGTGTTATTATGATATCAGTTAAAATTGCAGATGCAAGGTTTACCTGATTCCTCTTTTTTCTTCCGGGCAGTATCAAGAGCGGCAGCCGTCCTGCGGGGCGGCTGCCTTTTTATGGGCATGTGGGTAGAGCATCCTGTAGAGCTAGGGGCGGGGCGGGGATGCAAGAATGATTGTGAGGTGACAGCTATGGCCAAATCGACAGCAAAGCAGGCACAGTTTGTATTGGAATGCCTAATGGATGCAAACACCATCCAGACAGGCGGCGCGGCGTTTTTTTCGGCACATTGTGAAGAGAAGGTAAGGGGGTACCCATCGGTATGCAACAAGACGATTGGACAAAAGGGGTGATCGCATGACCGTTTCTCAGATCAAAAACGGGCTGCTTTCCACGCTCACGGAGACATTTCCCAATTATCCCGCCAAAGGGGAGGGGATTTCCCAGGGATTGGACCCACCTGTGTTCTATGTGGCTGCCACCAGCGCCCGGCAGAGCAAGGAATTGGGCTGCAGGCGCAGGAGAACTGCCGAATTTGACGTACAGTATCTTCCCGCCGACAGCACCACCAAAAATGATGCGCTGTATGAGATGGGCGAGACCCTCCTGGAGCTGTTTGAGTACGTGGAAACTGTCGATGGAACCCTGCGCCCGGTAAGCTTGGGCTATGAGATTGAGGATGAGGTTCTGCACTGCAGGCTGTCGTTCCAATGGTTTGTACGGCTGGCCTCGGAGACTCCCGCAACCATTGCAAACATTGAATTGGAGGTAACATAAACATGGCGGAAGAGACATTCACCACAACAGAGCAAGTCACCAGCGAAACCAAGGCTGCCAGAGAAGCGGCCGCAGCGTTTACATCCGCGAGACTGTCACAGTCGAAGCAGTTTACCGAAATGGAACAGTTGGTACTTTCAGTGGTGCTGGACAGCACCAAAACCTACACCGTCGCGGAAGCAAAAGAAGCGATGCGTGAATTTTTGAATAAGGAAGTGTTTTAAATGGCTGGAGGAACATGGAAAAAGCAAAATAAGGTACGGCCCGGCGTCTACATTAATGTTGTGGCCGAGCAGGACACCACCACTACAGGCGACCGTGGTGTGCTCACAATGCCGCTGCCCTTAAGCTGGGGCGCGGGAGAAAAGCTCATTGAAATCGGGGTGGATGACGATACGTTTGCTGCTCTGGGTTATGACATGGATGACATCCTGTTGCTTCGTGAGGCGTTTAAGCATGCCGAGACCGTGCTGCTCTATCGGGTTGACAGTGGCGGTGCGCAGGCATCCGCTTCCGTTGGCGAGCTGACCATAACGGCGGTATACCCCGGTACGCGGGGCAATGATATTACCGTCGTGATTTCGGTCAACACAGACGATGAGGCTCAGTACGACGTGGCTACTTATGTGGACGGCACCGAATATGAGACGCAGACGGTGACCACACTGGACGAGCTGGCGGCCAATGCCTTCGTTACCTTCAGCGGAACCGGAACCCCTCTGGTTACGGCGGGGGCTGTACTGACCGGCGGTACCGACGGGACGGCCACAGCGTCCAATTACACCGCCTATCTGGAATTGGCAGCGACGACAACCTTCAACGTCATGGCAATTCCGGTGATCGACGACACCATTAAGGCTTTGGCCGCAGCCTTTGCCGAGAAAATGCGCGAGGACGAGGGGAAAAAAATTCAGGTGGTGCTGGCCAATTATCCCAATGCCGACTATGAGGGGGTCATCAGCGTGAAAAACGGCGTGGTGCTCTCCGACGGAACTGAGCTGACCGCCGCTCAGGTCACCGCGTGGGTAGGCGGGGCCGCGGCGGAAGCGGAAGCGTGGGAATCGCTTACTTACATGGAGTATGAAGACGCTGTTTCCCTTGGGACCGCCTACTCCAACAGCCAAATTGAAACCGCGTTGAAAGCGGGTGAGTTCCTGTTCTCGGAGAGCTACGGGCGAATTTTGGTGGAAAAGGATATCAATACACTGGTTACATACGGGGACGATAAGAGCTATACCTTGTCCAAGAACCGGGTGATCCGCGCACTGGACAGCTACTGCAACGACCTGCAAAAGGGGTGTGCGCTCTACTACATTGGCAAGATCGGAAATGACGCGGATGGGCGCAGCACACTGAAGGCCTACGCCGTCAAGCTGGCAACGGCGTATCAGGATGCGGGTGCGATCCAGAATTTTGACGCTGAGAACGACATTGTCATCAGCGCAGGAACGGATATTGACGCCGTGGTCATGACCGTCGCGCTGCAGCCGGTGGACAGTATTGAGAAAATTTACACAACCATTACCGTTGGGGAGGATTAACCGATGAGCTACATGAATTACGCCGATACCATTAACGGCGCGGAAGGCCGTGCCTACACCATCATTAACGGTACCCGTGAGGAGATGTTCTATCTCAAAAGCATTGAGGCGAAGGTAGAGAAAACGAAGTCCGAGGGCAAGACGCTGGGAAAGCACGGCACCCAGCATAAGGCCACCGGATGGAACGGAAGCGGAAGCGCCACTCTTTACTATGTCACATCGAAGTTCCGCAAGCAGATGCTTAACTATATGAAAAACGGCGTTGACACCTACTTTGACGTTCAGATTGTCAACGATGACCCGACCAGTACCGTTGGAACCCAGACCGTCATTCTGCGCAATGTCAATCTGGACAGCGTAATTATGGCAAAGCTTGATCTGGATTCCGACGACCCGTTGGAGGAGGATGTGGACTTCACCTTTGAAGGCATTGACATCACGGGCAGCTTCAGCGCGCCCACGCTAAACAGTTAATTGAGGAGGTTGCAGCAATGAGCTTGAAAGCATTTTTATCCGCCAACGCGACGGCGGTGGAGAATCGCAAGGTGGTCATTTCCGACCGTTTTCGGGAAGGTGGAATGGCCGTGCTGTGGGAAATCAGAGCCATTTCCGAGGCGGAGAACGAGACTCTGCGGAGAGGCTGTACCAGGCAGGTGAAAACCAAGCGCGGGGAGATGGAAAAAACCGATAACAACCTGTACATCGGAAAGCTGGCTGTGGAGAGCGTGGTCTACCCTGATTTGAAGGATGCCGAGCTCCAGAACAGCTACGGCGTTATGGGGGCCGACAGTCTGCTGAAGGCCATGCTTACCGCAGGTGAGTACGCCGCGCTGCTGAATCAGGTCCAGGAGATCAACGGCTTCGACAAGGATATGAACGAGCTGGTGGGCGAGGCAAAAAACTGATTGAGGAGGGTGATGGTGAGGCCAATTACGCCTACTACGCCCTCCACCGGCTTAAAATTTTGCCGGGCACGCTCATGGAGCTTCCCGCCCGTGAGCGTGCCTTCATTTACGGAGCCATTGACCTGCATGTAAAGAAGGAAAAGCAGGAGGCGGCACGGACAAGGCGGAAACGGTGACGCTTGTCTGATATCCGGTTGAGTGTGAGAGACTAATAAAATATTATAGTAAAATGTGTAAATTTTGCGTTTGTTATATTTCGCTTCGGATGTGAAGCCGGAAAAGATTGCTGAATCAGATGATTCCGCATTGTTCCAGCCACTCAAAAAATGATCAAACCATGGACTGTAAAAAACAGAGAGGGAGCGTGTCTGACCAGCGGGCGATACACTTCCTCTCTGCTTTGAAAGGAGGAAACAATGGCGACAATAAAAGATGTGTTAACGCTGTATGATAGCGTGGAGTCGCTTTGGGAGGACAGCGGCCTCCAGGCGTTTACAGAGTTGTCGGAGGAGCTGTCACAGGCAGGCAGAAAGCTTGATGTGATTAACGACGGATTGCAGACCGCCGCTCAGCTGCAAAATCAGGTATACACGGCGTCACAAAATGCGGGAAGCTCCTTTTCCGACATGGCGGATGCGGTCTATGATCTGCAAACGGCGGGCGGAGGACTGTTTTCCTCCACCGGCGAGACCGTGGAATTTGCCCAGTTGATGGAACAGGCGCTTGCGGTGGGCGGGGCGGACGACGAGACGAAGGATAGTGCCATGGAGACGCTGACCGGGGTGATGTCCTCCGGAACCCTTAGCGGCGATGATGCCGCCTCCTTTGCCCAAAACGCGCCGGTGGTGGCCCAGTCGGTGGAGGACTATCTGCCCGGTACGCAGTCCTTTACCCAGTTGGCCGAGCAGGGGCTGGTGACCGCCCAGGTGATTAAAGACGCGCTGTCTGCATCAGGGGACGAGATTGAGGCAAAATTCAACTCCATGCCCATGACCTTTTCGGACGCCTTTTCGCAAATAAAAAATGACGCGGAATTAAAGTTTGCGGAGATTATGACCAATGTCAATGCATTTCTGAACAGTGTTAACGGAGAACAATTAATTGAAGGTATTAAGAGTGCGATCGGAACGTTAGGGGCAGTCATAGGCGGGGTATTAACGGCGGTTATGACCGTCGGCTCATTCATTGTGAATAACTGGGGTATCATCGCGCCGATTGTTTGGGGAATTGTTGCGGCAGTCATTGCCTATAACGCGGCAATGCTCATGAATAACACAATTAAAGCAGTTTCCGCTATAGTGGCAGTAGCGCACGGAGCGGCAACAGCCGCCGAAAGTGCGGCCACAGCGGGAATGACAGAGGCTCAATTGGCCTTTAACGCCGCATTATTAGCCAGTCCTTTGACATGGATAGTGATAGCAATTATTGCGGTTATCGCCGTAATCTGTATTGCAATAGTGATGATCAACAAAGCTATGGGTGACACAGTCAGCGTAATCGGTGTGATTGCCGGGGTAATTTTGTGCTTCGGCGCGGTGATTCTGGATACTGCTATAGGTCTTGTAAACGCCTTAATTCAAGTTATCTGGCTGTTTGTTGAGCCGTTTATCGGAATTGTTGAATTTATCCTCAACGCCACACAAGGAGGTTTCGACAGCCTCGGTGGCGCGGTCGCCAATTTGATTGGTCAGATGATCTCATGGTTTTTATCTCTTGGGAAAGTAGCCACCAAAATCATCGACGCTATTGCTGGGACCGATTTGACGAGCGATTTAGATTCCCTGCAAGACACCGTGCTCGGTTGGGGAAAAACAGACGATGCCATTACACTCAGCAGAGATGCTCCAACCCTTGACCGGATTGATTGGTCGGATGCCTACAGCACAGGGTATGACTGGGGTTCTAATCTGGAGAACAGCTTCAGTCTCGACGGGCTTTTTGGAACCGATGACAGCCAGTCCACAACGGATGACACCCAATCTACATTGGATAATATAGCCACCAGCTCTGCCTCCACCGCCGACAGTGTCTCCGGCCTCTCAGACAGCGTGGATATCGCGGAGGAAGATTTGAAGGTAATGCGTGATCTGGCGGAGCTGCAGAGCATTCAGAACTTCGTATCTCTCACGCCGACGGTGCAGGTAACCACCGGAGATCTGAACAGCGGCGCAGACGTGGACGACCTGGTGACGATCATTGAGCGCAAGTTGACCGTGGAAATCGCGGCCTCCAGCGCCGCAATCATGGGGGTGGCGTAATTGAAGGGGATAGACGGGTACCACATTCATCTGAGCTTTAACAACGATCAGGAGGCCATTGAACTGCCAATCCTGCCGGAAACCATTACAATCAAGCAGAGCGGCTCCAACCAGACGTATGACCTTCTGAACATTGGTGAAATCAATGTGATTAAAGGCTTAAAGCTTGCCGGGCTAACGCTGGAGAGCTATTTTCCGGTGGACAGCACGCATGTTACGTCAACCGTCCTTCTAAAGCCTATGGATTACGTCGAAACCATCCAAAGATGGGCGGCAACTCTGCGACCCATCCGACTCACCATGACCGGAACCATAGGACTGTATCTCCCGGTATCCATCGAAAGCTTTGAATTTACGGAAGAAGGCGGTGCGGTGGGAGAAATATCTTATAAGCTGGAGTTAAAGCAATACCTATTTTACGGTCCGGCAAAGGCGACTATCGTAAACGATACCGTCGTTGCGTCGACATCGCGCGCCTCTGATCTGGTTACACCGGATACTGTAGTCGTAAAGTTAAATGAGGATACCTTTTGGATTCTTGCCAAAAAATACTTAAATGATGAGACGCAAGCCGCGGCGCTGGCAGCCCTCAACGGAATGAGGGTGGACACGGTTCTTTTTGCCGATCAGGTCATTCGGCTAAAATAAGGGGGCGGGAATATGAAAGTCTCTAATTTGACACCGCTGAGCTGTGAGATTGCCGTTGATGACAAGCAGGGTCATGTGTACACATTGCCGTGTACGACGGTAGCTTGGAAGACACAGCGGACAGACCGGGCCGGGAGCCTTGAATTTACCTTCCTTGGCGGAGATCAGTACGCCGATACCACGTTTGAATTAAACTGCGGCGATATTGTTCGAATGCAGATAGATGGAGACACAATTTTTTACGGATATGTGTTCACCGTGGAAAATAAGGGGGACGGTACATTCTCCGCCACCGCCTACGACCAGCTTCGCTATCTGATGTACAACAACACCTATGTGTTTGCCGGTAAGACGGCCACCGAAATCATTCAGCAGATTGCCGCCGATTTCGGTATCACTCTGGGGGAAATCGCGGACACGGAATACCCGATTCCCAAGCTCTCCAAGGATAATAAAAAGCTGCTGGAGATCATCTCCGACGCCCTCTGCGAAACCACATACGCCACAAAGGAAACCTATGTGCTCTATGATAAGGCCGGAGCGCTTACCCTGACCAATATCAACGACATGCGGCTGCCGTTGGCCTTCGGCGATTCCGGTATGCTCACCGGGTACAATTACAAAGAAAGCATTGACAATGAAACCTACAACCAAATCAAACTGGTGCAGGACAATGAGGAAGATGGATGCAGGGATGTGTACATTTATCAGGACAGCTCTAATATTGCAAACTGGGGCGTCCTTCAATATTTCGGGTCGATGGATTCCGGATACAACGCCGCTATGATTGAGCAGATTGGCGTAGCGCTGCTGGAACTGCATAACCGACTGGAAAAAACCTTTAAACTGGAGGCACGGGGAGAGGTGACGTGCAGAGCCGGGGCCGCCATTTATATCGAAATTGCCGACCTGGGCGTGGCGGACTATTTTCTCATTGAAAACGCAGATCATACCTTTGAAGCAAACGATCACTCCATGAGCCTCACACTAAAGGTGGTGACCTGATGGATCTTTACAAGCAGATCAAGCAAATTGCCTCGGAGGCGGCGAGTGCGGCGGCGGTAAAGTTATATTACGGAACGGTTTTGACCGTCAATTCCCTCAGCGTTCAGGTGGACCAGCGTTTTATCCTTACATCGGAGTTTCTGACGCTGTGCCGGTCCGCTTCGGAGCTTGCCGCCGGAGACCGGGTGGCGCTGATTTTGATGGGAGACAGTGATTATCTGATTTTAGATAAGGTGGTGTAGTATGCAGTTAACGCCTGTATCCACGAATGCAACAGGCACGGAGATGCCTTCTAAAACGTGGAAGATTGACTTTGAAAACAACCAGATAACCGGCACAACAGACGGGCTGGACGCGCTGCGGCAGGCCATTTTTTTATGCCTGAATTCCGAGCGCTATGAGCATGTTATCTACAGCCGTGACTATGGGGCTGAGCTGAAAAATCTGGTGGGCAAAAGCATTGATTTGGTACGGCAGCGGCTCCAAAGTAACATTCAAGAGGCGCTGCATGCGGACGACCGTATTACCAGCATGGGTCAATTTACATTCTCCCAGAACGCGGACAGCCTAACAGTGGCCTTTACCGTAACCAGTTCTGACGGTTCAGTCATCATTGAGGAGGAATATCATGTATGAGAGTATGACCTACTCCGCTATTTTGGCATCCATGCTGGACGGTGTGGATGATACCTATGACAAGCGGGAGGGTTCCGTGATTTACAACGCTCTGGCACCCGCCGCGGCTCAACTGGCGCAGGCCTATCTTGCTCTGGACGCAACGGCAGACCGGGGCTTTGTGGATACCGCCACAGAAAACGACCTCGACAAAAAAGCGGCGGAACGGGGACTGAATCGGACCGCGGCGACCTGTGCTGTACGAAAGGGGTTGTTTTATGACGCTTCCGGCGCCTTGACCGATGTGGACATCGGGAAACGTTTTTCGGGCGGCGGGCTTGTCTATGCCGTGACGGCCGGTATGAGTACGGGAATTTTTAAACTGACCTGCGAAACGACAGGAACCGAGGGCAACACGTATTTTGGAACGCTGCTTCCGGTGGAATATATTTTCGGACTTGGGGCGGCGACCCTTTCTGAGGTGCTCACCGCCGGAGAGAATGAGGAAACAGACGACGCGCTCAGGGAGCGCTATTACGATAATATTTCTTCTCAGGCCTTTGGCGGGAACATTGCCGACTACAAGGAAAAGGTCAACGCCATTTCCGGCATAGGCGGTGTCAAAGTGACCCCGGTGTGGAACGGAGGCGGCACAGTGAAACTCACCGTGATCACCTCTGACTACGGTGTGCCCTCCGACGAGCTGATTGAGACGGTGCAGACCACTATAGATCCGGCAGAGAATGCCGGAGAGGGGTACGGACTGGCGCCAATCGGGCATGTTGTCACGGTGGTTGGGGTATCCGGCACTACAGTGGATGTGACAGCAACGGTGACATTAGGCGAAGGGTATGAATGGAACGATATATCGTCGTCAGTGACTTCCGCTATTACCTCCTATTTTGCAGAGCTGGCGGAGAACTGGGCGGACAGCACCACGACCTATGTAAGAATCAGCAAGGTGGAACAGGCAATCCTGTCCATCACCGGAGTGGAGGATGTGCAGAATACCACGGTAAACGGCAGCGCCTTCAATCTCACTCTGGATGATGGTACGATTCCTGCTATCGGAACAGTGACGGTGACGACAACATGAACACCATTGATTATCTGCCTCCTGTGTTACAGGAGGTCGGGGACTTTATTCAGATTACTACGGTGGAGCAGACGTGGTTTGATCAGCTGAGTGGCGGCATGGAGCATGTGTTGGATGACCTCTTTTTATCCACGCTGACGGAAAACGGGGCATCCCGCTGGGAGCGTGTCCTGAGTATTTCACCCAAGGATACCGACACGTTGGCGCTGCGCCGCTTCCGCATTTACGCCAAGCTGAACGAACAGACTCCATACACGATCACAATGCTGAAAGAGAAGCTGGCGAATCTGTGCGGGGAGGACAGCTACAGCGTTACGCTCCTACCAAGTGAATATACGCTGACTGTGCGGATTGCCCTTTCGGCAAGAAGCTATTTCAATGAGGCGAAGGCCGTGATAAAACGCATGGCTCCGGCAAACCTGGTGCTGGATGTGTCCTTGTTGTATAACCAGTATTCTATGCTGGAGCCCTTTACCCACGCCCAGCTTGCGGCGTACACACACAATCAACTTAGAAATGAGGCGATTTCTTAATGTCAACCACTACCACAAATTATGGGCTGAACAAACCGGCGGATGAAGATTTTTATGATGTTTCTATCCAAAACGACAATATGGATCTGATCGACACCGCACTGAAGCAGATAGAAGGCGACTTGACCGGGCACAACGTCACCAGCACTGCTCATTCCGCCGGAATCGCGGGCAACGCCGCGACGGCGAACAAGCTTGCCACGGCGCGGACAATTGCCCTGACGGGAGACGCGACGGGCAGTGGGCCATTTGATGGGTCGGCAGATGTGTCTATTGCAGTGACACTGCAAAATGTGCTGACCAAGGTACTGACCGGACTGTCCACGGCGACCAGTGCCGTCATTACCGCCACGGACACGATCCTCTCCGCACTGGGCAAGCTGCAAGCCCAGATCACCACCAATCTCGCCACGCTGACAAGCCACACCGGAAACACGTCCAACCCGCATACGACAACCGTTACACAGGTCGCGGCGGCTGGCGGTACCCTGCCGATTGCAAACGGAGGCACTGCCGCAACCACGGCAGCGGATGCTCGTACCAACCTGGGGATTGGTACCGCTGGCACACTCGCGTCTCAGACCGCTGTCACCAACTCTGCAAGCTACGTGCCGACGGGCAGCGCGATTTATACGCTAACCGGACGCACCGCCGCCGCCTCTGCAGCCGAAACCAACTACACAACGCTGATGTTCCGAGGGGAGAGCCTTAACTCCAGCGCGACCACGCCCGCCGTTAATGGGGCTATCGCCTGGACCTACAGTTAAGGGGGTTGCGATATGGACAGTAAAGTGCTTGTGGGTGGGGCGGTCTACAAGGTCAAAGGAGGCCGGACGCTGATCGAGGGCACCGGATATGATGTCAAGAGCGGCAAAACACTGATCGGCGGCACTGGGTACGGCATTACATTTGTGGACACGACTCTCAATAATAACGATTGGAGCGTGATATCAGAAACCTCCAGTGCTGGAACCGCCGCAAATTATTGGAGCGTCGGGGATACCAAGGCTGTTGCGGTGAGCGGGACGGTCGGCACTCTATCTGTCAGCGGAACCTACTACGCCTACATCCTCGGCTTTAGCCACAACAGCACCTATGAGGGCAGCAACCGCATCCATTTTGGCTGCTTTAAAACGGCTCAAACATCTGGCATTGATGTCTGCCTTGTGGATAGTAAGTATAACAGTTTGTCAAATGGTGGATCACTGCGATTCAACTTGAATCACTCAGGATCTGATAACTCCGGTGGGTGGGCGTCCTGTAATCTTCGTTCCGACGTGCTCGGTTCTGACGTTAGTCCGTCAATTCCAACATCCGGCACACTGCTGGCGGCTTTCTCATCTGATCTCCGTGCCAGCATGAAGTCGGTTACGAAGTACACAGATAACACCGCAGGAGGGAACAATTCTTCGAGCTATGTCACGGCGACGACCGACTATCTCTGGTTGCTTGCTGAGTTCGAGATTCATGGAGATAGGACATATGCAAATAGTTCAGAGAAAAACAAGCAGGCGCAATACACCTATTATTCTAGCGGCAACTCGAAGATCAAGTATAAATATTCGGATACATCAACTGCCGCTTATTGGTGGACCAGATCGGTCAACTCTCGTAATGACACCAGCTTTTGCTTGGTTGACAAGAACGGTTCCTACACTGTCGATGGTTCTTACTACTCCTACGGGCTAGCCCCGGCTTTTGCCGCATAGGTGGCGCTATGAGGTATATTGTACACCATAGATTTCACGGGACGGCGATCTGCGGGCCGGTAAACCTGCCCTACAGCACAGCGTGTGAGAGTTTTGGAGAGTACGTCATGTGGTGCGGGGAACCCATCTGCGCGGTGTCGAGCCAAAACGCAAAGGAGCATTTTGCCGTCAATGACGACGGGCACGGGCTTGAGCGTGGGAGCATCACTCACCGCATTGCCTTTGAGCAATTTGGGCTCCGGGAGCAGCAATCGCCGGACTATTGGGAGCGGTGGGCGTTTGTATGGAGTGACGGCAGCTTGAGACGTTATAAAAAGACGGAAATTGATGATTTTTGGCTTTGGAACGACCTGTTTTTTTGTGCTCTGATTGAGGAGCTGCGCCGCATCGATAAGCTTTTAGACCTTAAAAATATCACAAGGAGGAAACAACATTGAGCACCTATGTTAAAATCGGCGACACGCAATATGCCGCCACCATCGACGGTAATGTTACTAACCGCTCCTGGGACAACCGGGAGAGCAAGGCGATCACGCTGACGGCAACCTACGCCGAGGCGGCGGCGATCTTTAGTGATGGGATCACCTGGAGCATTGTGCAGGAGGGGACGGCGGAGGACGGTACCACGACCTCAACCGAGTATGACAATACTGATTACAGCATCCTTGGGGATATCATCGTCCACACGGGCGGAACCTGCACGGTGTACATGGGCAAGTCCACTGATCTGGAGGATGCCCTGGAACAATTATATGGAGGCTGACGAACATGACAACAAAAGCAAAAGCGCTGCAAACACTGTATAAGCGGGGCAAGGTTGCTGCATCCGGGCTGCAACAGGCCGTTTCTGACGGGATGATCACCGCCGATGAGTACGCGGAAATCACCGGAACAGCCTTGGAGGAGGCAACCGCATGATCACCATTATCAGTACATTAATCACCGCCGCCGCGACCATCCTTTGCGCCATCGTGACTGTTGGGGGTAAGCGGCGGGACAAGCTGCTGGAGGCGCAGAGTAAGCGGCAGACGGACGCAGACGAGCGCCAGAGGGCGGTAGAGGGTGGGATTCAGGCTCTTCTCCGCGACAGAATTTTATCGGCTTATTACCATTATTACGACCGAGGATGGATTACCTACCACGGCAAAGAAGCTGTCATTAAAATGTACGACGAGTATCACAACCTGGGTGGTAACGGAGCTATTACAGACCTGGTTGAGGTGATGCGCGATCTGGAGGTGCGGGACGGATGACGCAGAGCAAAGGCTTTTCCAAGGTCCTTCTGGTGCAGGAGAGCATCCTGATTTGGATTATTACTCTGTCCTTTATCGTACTGGCCTTTTACTGCATCCACAAGGGCTATACCGCCGTCACTATGGCGTGGCTTGCCGCGCTGCCGTCCGTGGCGTGGGCAGCCTATGGGGTGTCACAGGCGTTCTACTACAATAAATCAAAGGCGGAAAACACCGTAGGCGGTGTGGTGTATGAAAAGGCGGTCAACACTGACCGCGATTGTTAAGTAGGAGGTAATTTAATGGACGTATCAACTTTAATCGGCGGACTCCAGGTGGTAACCATCGTCGGCATTCTGGTGGTCATCGTCAATATTATCACCGAGGTGCTCAAACAGTTCACCTGGGCGACGGTACATACCAACATTGTAGCAACCACTGTGTCTATGATCGTGACCGTAATCAGTTTGCTGGCTTACTGGCAGATCAACGGCATTGCTATCTATTGGTACAGCACCGTGGGCGCGGTATTCATGGGGCTGTTTGTGGCCTACGCCGCCATGTATGGCTTTGACAAGTTCAAAGAGGCGTTTTCCGGCGCGTCAAGCAGCTCTGATACTTAACGAGGAGTGAAATTCATGGAAATTATGATTTTAGTTCTAACCGTGTTAATTCTGGCAGAAACCTCCGTGCTTTGTGTCGCGTCACCCAAGATTCTTAGTTTTTTAAAGGCCGTCCCAACCAAGGATGACCTGACCGAGGCCACCAAATCGCCCGAAGCGGTTGCCGCAGAGGAGGCCGCGACGCAGGCGGCACAGAAGCTGGCGCAGCTTAAATCAGCGGCAAAGACCTTGGGCGTCACCGTGACAGCGGACATGGATACCGCCGCGATTCAGGCGGCGATCACAGCGGCATTGGCCGCAGTAAGCGAGGAGGCCACGGCATGATTAAAAGAAAAATTATTGAAACTATAAGGGAATATGACGAGAACGGCAAACTGACCCGCGAGACAGTTACTGAAACCACTGAGGACGACAACAGTTTATACTGCCCGGTTCAGCCATATTTTCCAGCACCGCTATTCCCGTTGGTTGCCAACGGAATGGAATTCACGTGCAAAACGGAATTTTCGTGCACAGAGGAGGCCACGGCATGAGCCAGATATCTACGCTCCTGGCTCTTGCTGCAACTCAGATTGGCATTACGGAATCACCAGCTGACTCCAACACCGTTAAATACAATACGGAGTATTACGGCAAGGAGGTCAGCGGTTCCGCATATCCCTGGTGCATGGTGTTCCAGTGGTGGTTATTTTATATGTGCGGTCTGTCCAGCCTGTTCTATGGCGGCAGCAAGACGGCCTCATGCTCCGCGCTGCTCTCCTGGGCAAAGAAGAAACGGTACAACGTTACATGGGACTATCAACCAGGAGACTTGATTTTGTTCAACTTCAGCGGCGGAACTTCGACACAGCATGTAGGTATCTGTGAATCAGTGACGGATACCACCATTACTACCATCGACGGCAACACCGGCACAAGCAATGAAGCCAATGGCGGCGCGGTGATGCGCCGGACACGCAATCTGTCCTATGTGGTTGCGGCGTTCAGGCCGCAGTACACGGAGGATACAACTACTACTACAACGACGACGGAGGATGACGACATGACAGATGAAGTATTTGCGGAAAAAATGGATACCTACCTTACCAATTTAAAAGCAGAAGAACCGTCCGATTGGAGCGAGGAGGCCCGAACCTGGGCGATTGATCAAGGCCTTATCAAGGGCGACGGCGAGGGCAATTACATGTGGAAGGCCAGCGTGACCCGCGAGGCGTTGGCGCAGATTATGCATCGGCAGAGTCAGAGCTAGTGAATATGAGAAAGTCGGAGCCTGCCCGATTTCACAGCTCTGCGCTTTACCAAGTACAACCGGTAATCCCGTCCAGGCAATAAAAAAAGGGCTGCGGCAAACAAGCCGCAGCCCTTTTTTTATTGGTGAGCCGGAAGTCAATACGCGGTGGAGACCAGCCTGACACCGTTTTGCTTCAGAACCTCCAGCGCGCGAGCATTGTCATCTACTCGGAGAATCACGCAGGCAGCGTCCTCAGCCTTACTGACGAAAGCGTACATATACTCCACACTGATGTCCGCCTGATTGAGCACGTCCAGCACAGCGGCGAGGGCGCCCGGGCGATCGTCCACCTGAACCGCGATGACGTCGGTGAGGGAAACGGTAAAGCCCTGCTCCTTCAGGCTGTACTCCGCCTTTGCGGGATCGCTGACGATCAGGCGGAGAATTCCGAAATCGGTGGTGTCGGCAATGGTGAGGGCACGGATATCCACCTCACCTTTGCGGAGAATATCGGTAATTTCCCAAAGCTTTCCCTTCTGGTTTTCCACAAAAACGGACAGCTGCTTGATTAACATAAAAAGCACCCCTTTTCAAAGACTTATTGAGCAATCCGCTCGTTGATCAGCTTGAACCGGACGTCAAAGCTTACGTTTATCAATGACCCGCTGTGCTTTTCCCTCGCTTCGGGCCAGCGTTTTGGGTGAAACGAGATGAATCGTTGCGGCAATGCCCAGAATGGACTCCACCGCACCACTGATTTCCTTCTCCCGTTTTTCAATCAGGCGAACCGCGTCGAAAGCCGCGCCTTCCGCCATTTCCACCTGAATTTCCAGAGAATCCAGCGCCCCCTCCCGGTCAACAATCAGGAGATAGTTGGGCGTGATATCAGGGAACTGGAGCAGAACGCTCTCGATCTGAGAGGGGAATACATTAACGCCGCGGATGATGAGCATATCGTCGGTGCGCCCGTTGGGTTTAGACATCTTAACAAAGGTGCGGCCGCAGGAGCACTTCTTGCGGCTGATAAAACCAATGTCACGGGTACGGTAGCGAATGAGAGGGAGCGCCTCTTTGGTGATGCAGGTAAACACCAGCTCGCCCCAGGAACCCTCGGGCAGAACCTCGCCGGTGTCGGGGTCGATCACCTCCACGATAAAATGATCTTCATTCACATGCATTCCTGTCTGTTCGGAGCACTCATAAGACACGCCTGGACCCATGATTTCCGACAGCCCGTAAATATCATACGCCTTGATGGCCAGAAGTTCCTCGATTTTTTTGCGCATTTCCTCCGACCAGGGCTCCGCGCCAAAAATTCCTGCCCGGAGCTTCAGAGCGTTGGGGTCGATTCCCATGTCGCGGATAGTCTCGCCCATGTACATGGCATAGGAGGGTGTGCAGCAGAGGATGTCGGAGCCGAAATCCTGCATAATCTGAATCTGGCGTTTGGTGTTGCCGGTGGACACAGGGATCACCGACGCACCCAGAGTGGTAGCGCCCTGATGAAGTCCCAGGCCGCCGGTAAACAGTCCGTAGCCGTAAGAAATATGCACAAAGTCGTGCTTTGTGCCGCCCGCGGCGGAGATAGCTCTGGCGATGATCTCGCCCCATACGTCCAGGTCGCGCTGAGTGTAGCCCACCACCGTCTGCTTGCCCGTGGTTCCGGAGGAAGCGTGAACTCGCACCACCTGATCCTGCGGGACGGCAAACAGACCATAGGGGTAATTATCCCGCAGATCCTGCTTGTAGGTGAACGGGAGCTTGCTGACGTCATCCACCGTCTTAATATCCTCGGGCGTTAAGCCAAGCTCATCAAATTTGTTGCGGTAAAAGGGCACATGGTCGTAGATATGCCGAACTGTTTTCAGCAGGCGGTAGGATTGCAGCGCCCGGATTTCGTCCAGCGGAGCGGTTTCCACCGGGCTGTAGTAATGTTGTTCCATCGGATTGACTCCTTCTTGTATTCAGGTAACCTGGGCGCGCCCCAAGGCGAAAGCCTTCCGGTTCAAGTCCAAAAACTTGGCGGGTACGGTTTTCTGAATGGTTTCCTGCCAAAGCTCATCGGTAAAGTTCAGACGCTGGGACATCACGCCCATCAGCACCATGTTAACCGCCTTGGCGTTTCCGGCCTTCTGGGCCAGCGCCAGCGCGTCCAGCGCGACGACGTTGACGCCTTTCCCGGCGAGCTTCTCCAGAATATCGTCGGGATAGGGCGCGGCTCTGGTGATGACGGGCATGGGAGAAATCCGCTGATCGTTGACAATCAGGGTTCCGCCCTCCTTCAGGTAAGGAAGCCAGCGGGCGGCCTCTAGACGCTCAAAGGCAAGAATCAGATCCGCCTGACCCTTATCGATGACGGGGGAATAGACCTTCTCTCCAAAGCGGACGTAGGTGACAACAGAGCCGCCCCGCTGGCTCATGCCGTGCACCTCGGACACCTTCACGTCATAGCCCTCTGCCAAAAGAGCGTTCCCCAGCAGACGGGAGGACAGCAGGGTTCCCTGACCGCCCACTCCGACAATCATGACATTTTTAACTTCGCTCATGCCGTCACCCCCCGGAACCGGATCGCGCCGAAGACGCACATCTGTATGCACAGCTCGCAGCCGACGCACAGGGTTTCGTCAATGCCGGCCTTACCGTTTTCAAAGTGGATGGCGGAGCAGCCGATCTTCATGCAGGCCCGGCAGCCCTTGCAGTCGTCCTCCGGAATCACCAGCGCGGGCATAGCCTTGACGCTCTTAAGCAACGCGCAGGGGCGGCGGGTGATGACCACCGAGGGTTCCGGCGCGGCAAGCTCCTCTTTCAAAACCGTCTCCAGAGCCGTTAAATCGTTGGGGTCAACCACCTGGATGCGGTCCACTCCGGCGGCTTTGCAGACCGCCTCAATGGATACCTGAGGTGTAGGCTGGTTTTTGAGGGTCAGTCCGGTGGTGGGGTTCTGCTGATGCCCGGTCATACCGGTGATGGAGTTGTCCAGAATCAGCACGGTGGAAATACCCTTGTTATAAGTAATGTCAATCAGGCTGGTAATGCCGGAGTGCATAAAGGTGGAATCACCGATCACCGCCACGGTGCTCCGGGCGGATTCTCCGCCCCGCACGGTATTGAAGCCATGGAGGGTCGAGATGGAGGCGCCCATGCAGATGGTGGTATCAATAGCGGACAAGGGTGCCAGAGCGCCCAGTGTATAGCAACCGATGTCACCTGTCACAGTGAGCTTGAGCTTATTGAGCATATAAAACAGGCCGCGGTGGGGGCAGCCGGGGCAGAGCACGGGGGGACGGGCGGGAGTGAGCTCACCAAAGTCGGCGCTGGCGGGTAGCGGCAGGCCCATGGCGTTCGCCACCCTGCCCTGGGACAGTTCGCCCAGCAGCCCGAACAGATTCTTGCCGCCGTCCACGCGGATACCGTTGGCGAGGCAGTGGGTCTCAATCACAGGGTCCAGTTCTTCCACCACGTAGAGCGTCTCCACCGTGGCGGCGAAATCGGCAATCAGCTTCACCGGCAGGGGATGAATCATCCCCAGCTTCAGCACGCTGGCATGGGGGAAGCACTCCCGGACATATTGATAGCAGATGCCAGCGGTGACAAAGCCAATTTTGCCGTCACCGGGCTCCACGCGGTTAAGGGGTGTTGTCTCCGCAAGCTCCGAGAGCGCCTTCATCCGCTCCTCCACCACCACATGGCGGCCAATGGCGTTGGCGGGCATCATGACATATTTCTGGGGGTTTTTCACATACTCCTTCAGCGGCCGCTCCTGGCGCTCGCCCGGCTCCACGATGCTCTGGGAGTGAGCCACCCGGGTGCAGGTACGCAGCATGACTGGGGTGTCAAAAGCCTCGGACAGGTCAAAAGCCTCCTTGGTGAAGGCCAGGCACTCAGCGGAATCGGAAGGCTCCAGCATAGGCAGCTTGGCCGACGCGGCATAGTGGCGAGAGTCCTGTTCGTTTTGAGAGGAGTGCATGCCCTGGTCATCGGCCACACAAATAACCAGGCCGCCGTTGACTCCGGTATAAGCGGCGGTAAACAAAGGATCCGCCGCCACGTTCAGACCCACGTGCTTCATGGCGCAGAAGCTCCGGGCTCCGCCGATGGAAGCGCCGACGGCGGCCTCGCAGGCGACCTTTTCATTGGGCGCCCACTCGGCATAAACCTCGGGGAAAACGGAAACCTCCTCGGTGATCTCCGTGGAGGGTGTGCCGGGATAGCTAGAGACAAAGCGGCAGCCTGCCTCGTACAGCCCCCGGGCAATGGCCTTGTTGCCCAGCATTAATTCATTCAAGGGAAATTCCTCCGTTATTGAAAGCACTGCGGTACCCCACCGACGCAACGGCATGTCCCGAAGCGACAGGGTAACAGGTTCAGTATGCCATATATTTTTGACAATTTCAATTCCAATTATTGATTTCTCAAGTCCACAACACGTTTGGCCTTGCCTGTGAAGCGTTCGATGGTTTTCGGCTGCACCAGAGCTACTTTGGCGTCAATGCCCAGAACTGTCTTCAGTTTGGAGTGGATATCCCGTGTCAGCTTCTGCAAATTCTGATAGTTTTCCAGCAGTGAGCCATCGGTCAGCTCAACCTGCACCTCAAGAGAGTCGTGGTAATTCTCCCGGCGGAGATAAAGCATGTAATGCGGGCTGATGGGGGCGAAGAGCATCAGTACGCTCTCAATCTGGGACGGGAACACATTGACGCCTCTGAGCTTGAGCATGTCGTCACTGCGGCCCTTCACCTTGTCCATTCTGGCTGTGGTGCGTCCGCAGATGCAGGGCGTATTGTTTATCCGCGTTAAATCCCGGGTACGGTATCGGAGCAGGGGCATCCCCTGTTTGGTGAGAGTGGTGACGATCAATTCACCGGTTTCGCCCTCGGCGCAGGGTTCCAGGGTTTGGGGATCCACAATCTCGGCCAGGAAGTGGTCCTCCGCGATGTGCAGGCCGCAGCGATGCTCACACTCGCCGGAGACACCGGGGCCGATGAGCTCGCTCATGCCGTAGTTGTCTGTGGCAAAGAGTCCCAGCCGCTGCTCAATTTTGGCCCGCATCTCGTCGGTGCAGCCTTCGGAGCCGAAGAGGCCGATGCGGAGCTTAAAGTCGGAGGGCTTATAGCCCAGCTCATCCGCCAGCTCGCCCAGAAACATGGCATAGGTGGGAGTGGCAATGAGAGTGGTGGTGCCGAAATCCTTCATCAGCATAATCTGCTTCTCGCTGTTGCCGGAGGAGGATGGAACAATGGTGGCCCCGATGCGTTCCAGACCATAATGCAGGCCCAGGGCTCCGGTAAACAGCCCGTAACCGAAGCAGATCTGGGCGACGTCCTCATCCGTGACTCCGGCGGCACTGATAAAGCGGGACACAATCTCCGACCACATATTCAGATCGTCCCTGGTGTAGCCCACCACCGTGGGTTTTCCGGTGGTGCCGGAGGAGGCGTGAATGCGGACAATGTCCTTCTGGGGTACGGCAAAAAAGCCAAACGGATAATGGTCGCGCAGATCCTCCTTGGTGGTGGGCGGAATATACCGGATATCGGATAGTACGGAAAATTTATCGGGATCGATTTTTTCTGCGTCAAAACGGTCATGATAAAATTTCACGTTTTCATAGCAATAGCGCACGAGTTTTTTCAGACGCGCAAGCTGCAGGGCTTCCAGCTCCTTGCGGGGCATTGTCTCGATCTCTCTGTTGTAAATCATCTTCGGTTCACTCCAAAACTATTTTCCGCACTTTCACACAGCAAAGTGACAGTATGAGAAAATAATACATCGATTTACGAAAAAAAGCAACCCCGACCCGTGAAAAAACATGAGTCGGGAAACGGGTTGGGCATAGACTTTTGATTCAACTTATGGTATGATAAATACAATTTGATGAAAATTATTTAAGTATCATGCGTTCTGACAGCATAGACAGATCAATTACGTTCTTGCCGCCATCCCTCCCCGGTAGAAAGCGCTTCTTCCCTGGGGCACAGTGAAAACATCGGCCTGACGTTTTTGCGATGGAGGTTCACGCAGTGAAAACGGAATTACTGGGAGTTATGTTTGACGACATTACATTGCACGAGGCAGTGGAAGCGGCGATGGGTATCATTGCCCAGGGCGGTTTTCATTATGCCGTAACGCCCAACGCGGAGTTTGTGCAGCTTGCGCAGAGAGATCCCGCGTTTCGGACGTTGCTTAACGGGGCGGATCTTGTTCTGCCTGACGGAATCGGCGTGGTATACGCCGCCAAAATTCTGGGACGCCCCATTAAGGGAAGGGTTCCAGGTGTTGATTTTGCGGCTTCTCTGATGGCTGAAATGGCAAAGCAGGGTAACCGCCTTTTCCTGCTGGGCGCAAAGCCGGGGGTGGCGGAAAAAGCCGCGGGGCGGCTTGCCGCGGAGTATCGCGGGCTCCAGATTGCCGGACTGAACGACGGCTATTTCAGCGACAGCGGAGTTGTTGCGGACAAGATCAAGGATTCCGGCGCCGATGTGGTGTTCGTCTGTCTCGGCGCGCCGAAGCAGGAGCAATTCATGAAGGAGTACGGAGCGCGAACCGGCGCTTCATTGCTCGTGGGGCTGGGCGGCTCTCTGGATGTGTTCGCGGGGGAGGTTCAGCGGGCCCCCCAGGGGTGGCAGAACATGGGCTGCGAATGGCTGTACCGCCTGCTGAAGCAGCCCTCCCGTATCGGTCGTATGGCAAAGCTCCCTTTGTTTCTGGTCAGCGCTGTGAAGGAACGCATCCGTGGCGCATAAGCTGCCAAGCAGCCGAATCTCCCGCGGGTCAGAGACCTCAAAGCTTGCAGTACGTTCCTGCCTGCCGAAGCTGTGACAGGCGGCGGTGCGTGGGAACGAAGCCATAATCAAACTGCGGAGGTAATTGATATGATTTATATCCTGCTGGCGGATGGTTTTGAGGAAATTGAGGCCCTGGTCCCCGCAGACCTACTTCGCCGCGCCGGGCTGCCAGTGCAGCTGGTGGGGCTGGATCGGCCTCAGGTATTGGGCGCCCACGGCATATCCGTCAACGCAGACCTTTCCCTGGATCAGGTTGAGCTGGATAAAATGGAACTGCTTGTCTTGCCCGGAGGGTCGGGAGGCGTGGAGAATATTCATCTGAACCTGAAGGCCATGACACTGATTCAGCAGGCCTATGAGAAGGGCCGCTACCTGGGCGCCATCTGTGCCGCACCCACACTGCTGGCCGAGCTCGGCATTCTGGATCGGCGTCCCGCCACCTGTTTCCCAGGCACGGAGGGTGATATGGGAAGCGCGGTGCTCCAGAAGCATGCTCCCGTCGTGGTTTCGGGACGTATTATTACCGGCGAGGCCGTCGGCGCCGTATTTCCGTTTTCCTTTGCGCTGATTGAGGCGTTAGAGGGGGAAACGACTATGAACCGGATTAAGCAGAGTATCGTGTTTCATGAATGAGCCGGATGAAAAAGCCGAGCTGCGCAGGCGGCTGCGGGACGAGCTTGCTTCCTGTTCCGTGTCGGCGCTGTCGGAGCGGAACGCACTTTTGACGAAGCGGTTTTTACAGCTGTCCCAGGTTCGGCAGGCAAAAACCATATTGCTTTTCTGCGGAGTTGGCAGCGAACCGGACACCCGCCTCCTGACGGAGGGGCTTTGGGACATGGGCAAGCGCGTGGCAATGCCGGTCTGCCTGCCCCACCGGCAAATGGAGGCCAGGGAACTAACCTCTTGGGAGGAGCTTATCCCCGGTAAATTTGGGATTCAACAGCCCGGGGGAAATTGCCCCGTCCTTTTAAAAGAGGAGATTGACCTCATTCTGGTTCCCGCCCTCGCCTGCGACAAGGAAGGCTATCGGCTGGGACAGGGCGCTGGCTATTACGACCGCTATTTATCGGATTACAGGGGAATGACCGTGGCGCTCTGCGGGAAGCGCGCGCTGCTGGAGCGGCTTCCGCGCCAGGCGCACGACCTGCCTGTGTCCATCATCGTTACTGATGAAGATGCCCCGGAATAGAACAAGGGCGGGAACCCATCCCGCCCTTGTGCACAAGGTAAGTAAGTTAACAGCAGCCGTCATTTCCACAACTATTGCCACAGCCGTTCCCGCAGCCGCCAAAGCCGCCAAAGCCGCTTCCGCAGCAGCAAAAGAGCAAAAGGATTATAATAATGAAAAAGCAACTGTTGCCGCCGAATCCGCAACTATTTCCACCGCACATGTTTCTCACCTCACTTATTCCTGACTGCGCCATTCTATGCAGCAGGAGCCGAGGCGGTTCCGTGGTACCTTTTAGATTCCGCAGCCGTTCCCGCAGTTATTCCCGCAGCTGCCAAAGCCGCTTCCGCAGCAGGAAAGCACAAGGAGAATAATGATGATAAAGAAGCATCCGTTATTGCCACAACCGTTTCCAAAAAACATGATGACTCACCTCACTTTACCGTTCTGGGTTATCTTATGCGCATCCCGGAGGGGCGGTTCACGGTTTTGAACGTTTTTGAATCAAAACCGATAAAAATTTTTACGTTTTTTCAATAAATTTTCTAAGGCAAGCAGTTTTGTTTTTCTGTATTTGCCAAAGAAACGGATACCCAAGAACAAGGAGGACATCAATGGCATACGAGGAGGATAAGCGCAGCGCCGATCGTTACCGCCAGCGGGAAACCGCTCAGCGGCGAACCTCAGCTAGCAGCGGCAGTTCCAGACAGCAGGACAGGCAGGGGGGACATAAAAAGCGCCGCCGCATAGGGCTGGCGGGGTCACTGATTTATATTGCCTTTGTCATCGGACTGTCCACACTACTGGCAACGGTAGGCTGGATCTGGGCCAGTGACGTGCTGGCGCTGAATAAGGATTATAAAACCGCCGTGATTGAAATCACCGAGGACGAATCCCTCAACAGCGTGGTGAAGGACCTTACGGATGAGGGAATTGTGGAGCACGGCTGGCTGTTTAAATTATTCTGCAAAATCAGCAGCGGTGAGGACAAGATCACAGCCGGCAGCTATACCCTCAATACTGAAATGGACTATCGGGCCATTGTGAACAATTTGGGTTCCTCCTCCTCCAGCAAGACCCAGATTTCCGTTACCATACCTGAGGGTTACACCATCGACCAGATCTTCGCGCTTTTAGCCGAGAATAATGTCTCGACCGTGGACAAGCTGGAGGATACCGCGGCCAACCACGACTATGACTTTTCCTTTTTGGAGGATCTGGATTTGGGTGATTATAAGCGGCTGGAGGGTTACCTGTTCCCTGACACCTACAATTTTTACGTGGGAGAGGATCCTATCTATGTCATCAACAAAATGCTCGTTAATTTTGACTCCAAGGTGACGGACAGCATGCGCCAGCAGATTACGGAAAATGGATATAGCATCCATGATATCATCATCATAGCATCCATGATTGAGAAGGAAACGGACGGCACCGACCGAACCTCCATCGCGTCGGTCATTGAAAACAGGCTCAACAGTTCCTTTAAATACCTGCAGATTGACGCAACCATCGCGTATGTCACGGGAAATGTGGTTACCGAGGACGATTATAAAAGCGTGGACTCCCCTTACAACACCTATCTTTATGAGGGGCTGCCGCCCGGGCCGATTGCCAATCCCGGCTCCGAATCCATTCTTGCCGCCATTAATCCCGATGATACCAGTTATTATTACTATATCCTCGGCGACGACGGCAAACACCATTTCTTCTCCAGTTACGAGAAATTCAAAGCTTATAAGGCGACGCTCTCCTCCGCGTCCTCTTCAGGCTAAGGCAGGTCGGTATGAAGAGAAACAAACCGGAGCTGCTGGCGCCCGCCGGCGACTTTGAACGCTTGCAAATGGCCTTGGCATACGGCGCGGACGCGGTTTACCTTGCGGGAAATGAGTTCGGGATGCGCGCCTTTGCAGGAAATTTTGATTATGATGAACTGAAACGCGCCGTGGCTCTCTGCGGGAGCCACGGCGTCTCGGTCCATGTCACCTGTAACGCCACACTCCGCAATGATGAGGCGGCGCGGCTTCCCGCCTTTCTGGAATACTTAAACGAGCTGGGCGTGAATGCGGCGATCGTATCGGATTTTGGGGTGTTCCGCATGGCGCAGCGGTACGCGCCCCGGGTTGCCCTCCATGTCAGCACCCAGGCGGGCGTGACCAATTACGAGGCGGCGCGTGCATGGTATGAACTGGGAGCGTCCCGGGTGATCCTGGCGCGGGAGCTGTCTCTTGCGGAGCTTGGTGAGGTACGGCAGAAAACCCCCGGAGCGCTGGAGCTGGAGTGCTTTGTCCACGGAGCTATGTGCGTGTCTTACGCGGGACGTTGCCTGCTGTCCAACTACATGACCGGACGTGACGCAAGCCGGGGCGCCTGCGCCCAGCCCTGCCGGTATCAATACGCGTTGGTGGAAGAAAAACGCCCCGGCGAATTCTTTCCGATTCAGGAGGAGGATGGGGAGACCTATATCCTCAATTCACGGGATTTGTGTATGATTGATCACATTCCGAGCCTTCTGGAGATCGGCATGGACTCGCTGAAGATTGAAGGCCGGGCCAAGTCTGCCTACTATACGGCGGCGGTTACCGGCGCGTACCGGAACGCCATCGACGCGGCGGAGGAAGAACGACCCCTTGATCCGGCCTGGCGGGCTGAGGTGGAAAAGGTGAGCCACCGCCCCTATTCCACCGGCTTTTTTTACGGGGAGGCGGAACAGTATACGGAAAGTTCCCAGTACCTGCGAGATTGGCAGGTGGTGGCAGTGGTGGAGGAGTGCGATGAGGACGGGCTGGCCGTGTGTTCCCTGCGCAATAAATTCTCCGCGGGAGACCCGCTGGAACTGCTTACACCTCATCGGAGCGCGGAAGCCTTTACGGCACCCATGATGGAGGATATAAACGGAGATTCGCTGGATACGCCCCGGCATCCCCGGATGAACTTTAAACTCAAATTGCCTTGTGCCGCCTCCCCCGGCTCCATGCTGAGAATCTGCCGGTAAGGGGAAAATCAATGATGAAACAAAAGCTTACAGCCATCTGTCTCGCACTTTTGCTGACGTGTGGCGCGGCGGAGCCCGCCGCCGCGTCGTATGCCGGAGTGGGCGAGGCGGTTTCGACGGTTTTGGATGGCATGACTCAGGAGGGCTGGCAGCAGCTTCGGCTGACCAATGAGGCCCGGCTTTCCAATGGTCTGCTGCCGCTGTCGGTATTTCCGGCGCTGGAACAGGCATCCGCCATCCGTGCCGCCGAGCTCACCCAGGGGTACCGGTCGGATCACACCCGTCCGGACGGAAGCAGCTGTTTCACAGTGCTGGCAGAGGTGGGCATCACCGACTGGACCGCCGTGGGTGAAAATATCGCCCAAGGGCAGACCAGCGCCCAGGAGGTCACCGACGACTGGCTCGCCAGCAGCGGACACAGGGCAAACATGCTTTCGGAAAAGTACGTGCATATGGGTGTCGGCTACGACGCGGAAGGGGACTCCTGGGAGGAGTTGTTTTGCGGAACTTGCACCTGCACCGTTGTAGGCATCATCAGCGGCAGCTCGGAAGGCATTTTTTCCAGTGGAACCTCCATTGACGACATGAATGAAACTCTGGTGCTCAGCTGCCCCCACGGCTACAGCTATTTGCCTGTCACGGCAGGCATGTGCTCCGGATATGACGACGGACTGATCGGGACGGAGCAGACGATCTCGGTGGCCTATGGCACCCAGAGTACCTCCTTTCAGATCACCTTGACCGGTGATCCCACAGCACAGGAAGCAGCGCAGTCTCTCTACGCGCTGGGTCTGTTCAAGGGAGTAGGCGTGAGCAATGGAGCACCTGATTTTGCGCTGGAGGATTCCTGCACCAGGCAGGAGGCGGTGGTCATGCTGCTCCGGCTGATGGGGAAGGAGACGCAGGCGCTGGCGGAAAACAGGACATGTCCGTTTTCCGATGTAGACAGCTGGGCACGGCCCTATGTGGGATACGCCTACGAAGCGGGGTTGGCCAAGGGTATTTCCGAAACCGCCTTTGGCGGCAGGGACGCGGCCACCACTGCCCAGTACATCACCTTTGTTCTGCGGGCATTGGGGTACAGCGATGAAACCGGCGATTTTGTCTGGAGCGCGCCGTGGACGCTTTCCGACCGTCTTGGCATCACGGCGGGGCAGTATTCCAATCAGGCTCAGATGATTCTGCGGGGTGAGGTGGCACAGATTTCGTACATGGCGCTGGATATCCCGCGGAAAAGTTCGGGGGAAACGCTTCGGGATTACCTGGGGCTGACCGATGTATCGTGATTTCATGGCGGAAGGGAATCTTCCGATTTGGCGGTTCCCAGGCTTGACAAGCATGAATTTTATGATAAAATAATGAAGCTATTTTGACAAAAGCGATGAAAAAGCAAGGTACAGCCTGCGATTCCAAGCGAGAGGGGACTGGTGAGAGCCCTTGTTTTCGCGGCTGTATCGGCCACTTTTGAGCGGTTCGGGAAACCGAAACGGGTCATCTCCGTTACAAGATGTCCAAGATGCCGGATGTGAGCGGATATCCGGCAAACCAGGGTGGTACCGCGGAGCTGCTACTCCGCCCCTGAAGGTCAGGGGCGGAGTATTTTTATTTGCCCCAAGCAATTTATTGATGGAGGGAACCACATGCACAACTATTATGGTTTAAATGAACTGCGCGAACTGTTTCTGAGCTTTTTTGAGAGCAAGGGACATCTGCGTCTGCCCAGCTTCTCGCTGATTCCTCAGAACGACCCATCCCTGCTGCTCATCAACTCCGGCATGGCGCCTATGAAGCCCTTCTTCACCGGAGAGCAGGAGCCGCCCAGCCGCCGTGTCACCACCTGCCAGAAATGCATCCGCACGGGAGACATTGAGAACATCGGACATACGGACCGGCACGGCACCTATTTTGAGATGCTGGGCAACTTCTCCTTTGGAGATTACTTTAAATCCGAATCTCTGGCCTGGAGCTGGGAATTTCTCACCAAGACAGTAGGGCTGGAGGAGGAACGGCTTTATCCTTCCATCTATGTGGAGGATGACGAGGCCTTTGACATTTGGACCCGTGAGATCGGCGTTCCCGCCGGGCGCATCACCCGCCTGGGCAAGGGGGATAATTTCTGGGAGCACGGAGCAGGCCCCTGCGGCCCCTGCTCCGAGATTTACTATGACCGGGGCGAGGAGCATGGCTGCGGCAGCCCCGACTGCGGAGTGGGCTGTGACTGTGACCGCTTCATCGAGGTCTGGAACAACGTGTTTTCCCAATTTAACAATGATGGTGAGGGCAACTATACCGAGCTGTCCCAGAAAAACATCGACACGGGTATGGGTCTTGAGCGCCTGGCCTGCGTGGTGCAGAACGTAAACTCCCTCTTCGACGTGGACACGGTGATGAACATCACCAACGAAGTCAGCCGGATCACCAGCGCAACCTACGGCCAGAGCAAAAAGACCGATGTATCCCTCCGCGTGATTACGGATCATATCCGCTCCGCCACCATGATGATCTGCGACGGGGTTCTGCCCTCTAACGAGGGACGGGGTTACGTGCTCCGCCGTCTGCTGCGCCGGGCTGCCCGCCATGGAAAGCTTCTGGGCGTGAACGACCCCTTCCTGTTTCAGGTGTGTGGCATCGTGGTGTCGGAAAACGCGTCCGCATATCCGGATCTGGTGGAAAAAGAATCCTATATTACCCGCGTCATTCGCGTGGAGGAGGAAAACTTCTCCAAGACCATTGACAGCGGCATGAAGATTCTCGACCAGCTTATGAGTGAACATCAGAATAAGGGGCAGACCGTGTTTTCCGGCTCGGACGCCTTCCGGCTCTACGACACCTACGGGTTCCCAATTGACCTGACCATCGAAATTCTGGAAGAGGCCGGGATGACTGTGGACCGGGATGGCTTCGACCAGCTGATGCAGGCACAGCGCGTCCGCGCCAGGGAGGCTCGGGCCGCCCTGGGCGATCTAGCCTGGGCCGGCGTCGATCTGGGACTGGACAATACACCCACGGAGTTTTCCGGCTATGAGTGCGAGGAAGATCAGAGTATCATTCTTGCCCTTGTGGAGAGCGGAGAGGTGTGCTCTGTGCTGTCCGAGGGACAGGAGGGCATTGTGGTGCTGGACCGCACCCCCTTCTACGCGGAGATGGGCGGCCAGGTGGCCGACCAGGGTGTGCTGACCCGGGGCGAAAACACATTTCTGGTGCGCGACGTACAAAAGACCAAGGGTGGTAAATATCTGCACCACGGCGTAATGCAAAGCGGAACCCTCAGTGTGGACGACGAGGTTACCGCTACCCTGGATCATAATCGCCGCCAGGCCATCCGCCGCGCTCACTCCGCCACCCATCTGGTTCAAAAGGCACTGCGGGAGCTGGTGGGCGACCACGTCCACCAGGCGGGCTCGCTGGTAGAGCCTGACCGTCTGCGGTTTGATTTTACTCATTTTGAATCCCTGACCCCGGAGCAATTGGCGGGCATTGATCACAGAGTCAACACGGTGGTGATGAACGGTTACCCCGTCGACACCCAGGAGATGGGCATCGACGAGGCAAAAGCCAGGGGTGCGATGGCGCTGTTTGGCGAGAAATACGGCAGCACGGTGCGCGTGGTGGATATGGGCGGCTACTCCGTGGAGCTGTGCGGCGGTACTCATCTGGACAACACTGCCAAGGTTGGACCTTTCCGCATTCAGAGCGAATTTTCTGTCGCCTCCGGTGTGCGCCGCATTGAAGCAGTCGTGGGTGAGGCGGCCATGAACCAGATCAATGAAAACCAGAAAATCCTGTTTGCGCTGGCGGCAAAATTGAAAACCAGCCCCGGCGAACTGAACCACAGGCTGGAGCAGCATATTCAGGAAAGCCGTGAGCTGCACCGCATGGTGGAATCCTTCCAGGCCAAACAGGCGCTGGGTCAGGCGGATCAATTCCTCTTCGGCGCGAAGAACGTGGGCGATCTCAAGGTCATCACCGCCACGGTGGGCGAGGCGGAGCCAGACACCCTGCGCCAGATTGGTGACGTGCTCCGGGATAAGGATGATACTGTGGTGGCGGTGCTCTCTTCTGTCCGGGAGGATAAGATTACCTTCGTGGCTGTCTGCGGAAAGCAAGCGATTAAGGCAGGCGTCAAGGCAGGCGATCTCATTAAGAGCGTCACGAAGATCTGCGGCGGCTCCGGTGGTGGTAAGCCCGACTCCGCCATGGGCGGCGGCAGGGACATCATGCTGCTGGATAACGCGCTGGCCTCTGTAGATCAGTTCGTTTCCGATATATTAGCAAGATAATCACTGCACAAATCAGCCGCCGTGCGGCTGATTTGGAATCATAAGAGAGGAGTGTTTCTATGTCCGATTGTCTATTCTGTAAAATCGCAAAGGGAGAGATTCCCTCGTCCAAGGTCTATGAGGATGAGCAGGTGTTCGCCTTTCTGGACATTGATCCTCAGGCGCCCAAGCACATTTTGGTGATCCCTAAAACTCATATCCAGTCGGTGGCGGCGGTGACACCGGAGAATGCCGGAGTGGTGGCACATATCTTCGAGGTAATTGCAAGGATCGCGGCGGAGCAGGGCTTTTCCGAGGGATTCCGCGTGGTTTCCAATGTGGGAGAGCAGGGCGGACAGACCGTGCACCACCTGCATTTTCACGTACTGGCAGGAAGAGATATGACCTGGCCTCCGGGCTGAGGATTGACGTAGCATGAAAAAGACGGCTTCTGGCTTTCGCCAGTCGCCGTCTTTTTTTATTGCGGATTAACCGATACAAAGCGCCACCGCCTCAAATGAACCAGTCGAGGCGGTGGCGCTTAAGCTTTATTTTACGCCCTTCATGGATTTCATGCGCAGTCCATGATCCAGAATGCGTTTACGAAGCCGGAGCGACTGGGGTGTTACCTCCAGAAGCTCATCATCCGCAAGAAATTCCAGGCACTGCTCCAGTGACAAGATGCGGGGTGTCACCAGGCGCAGGGCATCGTCGCTGCCCGAAGCGCGCATATTGGTAAGCTGTTTCTTTTTACAGACGTTGACGGACATATCTTCCTGCTTTGGAGACACGCCCACAATCATGCCCGCATAGACGGGAATTCCCGCGCCGATAAACAGCGTTCCCCGCTCCTGGGCGTTATACAGGCCGTAGGTCACCGCTTCTCCGGTTTCAAAGGAGATGAGGGACCCGGTACTGCGGCGGCTCACCTCACCCTTAAAGGGGGCGTAAGAGTCAAAGATGGAGGCCATGATGCCCTCACCCTTGGTATCGGTGAGAAATTCGTTGCGGTAGCCGAACAGACCCCGGGCGGGTACCAGAAATTCCAGCTTCATGCGATTGCCCACGGGGTTCATTTCCAGCAAATCACCCTTGCGGGAACCCATCTTCTCAATCACGGCGCCCACACTGTCCGAGGGCACATCCACAACGAGACGCTCAATGGGCTCACACTTCACGCCATCGATCTCCTGATAGAGCACACGGGGGGGCGAGACCTGAAATTCATAACCTTCGCGGCGCATGGTTTCAATCAGGATGGAGATATGCATCTCACCGCGGCCCGCTACATTAAAGGAATCAGTGTTGTCCATTTCCGTGACGCGCAGGGACACATCCTTCAGCGTCTCCCGGAACAGCCGGTCACGCAGGTTGCGGCTGGTGACAAATTTGCCTTCTTTCCCGGCAAAAGGCGAATCGTTTACGGAAAAGGTCATCTCCATGGTGGGTGCGGAGATCTGGACAAACGGCAGCGGCTCCGGACATTCTCCGGCGCAGACGGTATCCCCGATGGTAATATCGCCGATTCCGCTCATGGCGATGATGTTTCCCACGGACGACGCAGTGCAGGGGGTTTTGCTCAGTCCGTCGAATTCATAAAGGGAAACCGCCTTGCACTTTTTGCCCGCGGTGTCTGGGTTGTGATAGTTGCACACCACAATTTCCTGATTCTGCTTGATAGAACCCCGCTCAATGCGTCCGATGGCGATGCGCCCGACAAATTCGCTGTAATCAATAGAGGACACCAGCATCTGAAAGGGAGCGGCTTCATCCCCTTCCGGACAGGGGATATAATCCAGAATGGTATCAAACAGAGGCACCAAATCGGTACCGATCGCCTCGGGGGAATAGGATGCGGTTCCCTGACGGCCAGAACAGAACAGCATAGGAGAATCCAGCTGTTCCTCTGTGGCATCCAGATCAAGGAGAAGCTCCAGCACCTCGTCCACAACCTCGTGAATGCGCTGATCAGGGCGGTCAATTTTATTGACCACCACAATTACCCGGTGTCCCAGCTCCAGTGCTTTGGACAGCACGAATCGGGTCTGGGGCATGGGACCCTCAGCAGCGTCCACCAAAAGGATTACGCCGTTGACCATCTTCAGGATACGCTCGACCTCACCGCCGAAATCGGCATGTCCCGGTGTATCCACGATGTTGATTTTGGTATCCTTGTAGTGAACCGCGGTGTTTTTAGCCAAAATGGTAATGCCGCGCTCACGCTCCAGATCGTTGGAATCCATGACGCGGTCCACGGTAGCTTGATTTTCCCTGTAAACGCCGCCCTGTTTGAGCATTTCGTCCACCAGTGTGGTTTTTCCGTGGTCAACGTGGGCGATAATCGCGACGTTTCGAAGCTGCTTGCTCTGCATATCGTTGTAACACCTTTCTATTCCGACCGCCTTTTTGAAGTGCGGCATAAAATTGCAAATGAAAGCCTGAATTTTAATTATACTTCGCCAGTGTAAAAAATGCAACGTATTTTGGCAGCAGTATGCCCGCAAAACTGCCTAAATCTCTGAAAAATCACAATACCACGTTGACACATTCGTGATGATCAGTTAAAATAAATTCGCTGTGTTTCATATGCATCCGCAGATTAAGCAGGCGGACACCGGTTCGCAAGCTGCGCGCAAACCCTCATATGTCCCCGTAGCTCAGCAGGATAGAGCGATCGCCTCCTAAGTGTTAGCTAATCTTCCGCCAATATTGCATAAAATCGCGTCAAAAAGTGAATATGCCCTCGTAGCTCAGGGGATAGAGCACTCGCCTCCTAAGCGAGGGGTCGCGCGTTCAATTCGCGCCGAGGGTGCCAAAACGCTGGAATATTCTCTATTCCAGCGTTTTTCTTTTGTGAAAACGAACTGGTGAGAGACGTTCTTTCCCAACTTTGTGTTTTTGAATGGTTATGCAGTTTTGCTAATTGGAATCGAACACTTTTTTATAGTTTGCTAATAAAATCGGTCTTTTTGCTAATAGCAGCTTTCAGACCTTTTGACCGTTCAGAACCTGAGCCAATGCGGCAGCCAATTCGGGATTGCTTTGAAGCTGGGCAACCAACGTTTGTAGATCAAGCTTATTTTCTTCTTGCGGTGGGCGAACTTCCCGCAGATCAGGATTGGAGTAGAAAGCCGCCTCAAACTTTTGGGCGTTTACCTTGCGGTCCTCATCCAAAATATGCGAGTAGACCTCGGTTATCATATTAAGCTGTGCATGCCCCGTGTCTCCCTGTGTGGCCTTGAGGTCACCATGATTGAGTTTTAGCTTGTAGGTCGTGCTGGAATGCCGGAGCGAGTGAAATACCACATGAGGAAGCCCCGCTTCTTTCTTGAGATTGTCAAACTCTTTTTGGAGAACCCTGTTTTCGCACGGTCTGCCGTTTTGCAGTGCAACCACCAAATTGTAATCTGCGTACTCGTCGCCGAGAAAGGATTTGAGTTCTTCCTGTGACTTTTTCCATTCTCGCAGAATAAACGCAACAGTCCTTGGCAACCAGACCCTGCGGATGCTGGATTCGGTTTTTGGTGTTTTCAGCACCAGTCTCGTGCTTGTGTTGCTGAGAATCGTTGGGAAAGTAAATATAATATCCTTCTTGGATAATGTTTCAATTGCATTCTTAGAAACACGCTCCAATTCTTTTTCAACAACGACATGAGCATTGTCTTCAGCGATTTCAGCATCGGAAATGTGCACATTGTCCCAAGTAAGCCCGAGTATTTCGCCAACCCGCAAAGAGCACGCGAACGCCAAATTCATCGCTATGTAAAGCTTACTGTCACGGCAGGCGTTTAATGCCATGCGTATCATCTCAGCCGTCCAGATATCTCGCTTCTTATAGGTAGTTTTAGGTACCATGGCAAGTTCGAAGGGATTCTTCGGAAGTAATTCCCAACGAACTGCCTGCCTGAACGCACACGAGAGAAGCTTATGAATTTTTTCAATGGTTTTAGCTGTGACATATTCAGTTTTGGGCTTATGGTATTTGGTTTCCACAGCTTTTGTCGACTCAAGTTCTTTGTAGAACTTGTCTACAAATCTGGTGTTTATATTCTGTATTGGTTCATCTCCGATCAATGGGTTAATGTAATTGTCAATCAGGCGGACGTTGGTGTCGTAAGCGGAAACGCCCCACTTTTTCTCTCCGTACAAAGAAACAAAATCAATCAGGAAGCCTTTGATCGTTTGTTCAGTTGGCGGGATAAAAGTGCCCTCTATAATTTGGTACTCTACTTCTGCTTTTCGTTTGAGCGCTTCCTTATTCGAATCATATGTTTCCCACCGCTGCCGTTTCTCTCCATTCGCGTCGAAATAGTAATAAACAACCGAATATTTAGATTTGCGTTTAATAATTGATGCCATACATGATATCTCCTCTCAAGTTAACTCCTTTGATTGTCAAGCCATTCATCAAAGGATTTTTTGGAGATTCGTATAGCGGTGCCGATTTTTACTGCTCTAAAATACCCCTTCTTAGCGAGTTCGTAAGCGGATGCCCGTCCGATGCCAAGGATTTCGGCAATTTCTTCTACGGTATAGGTCCGTCGGTCGGGAGATCCGCCCTCATGTGTGTTTCCCGTATGCAAAAAGTACAACTCCTTTCATTGGGGTAACAACACATAAGGCTGTTCAGTATTAAGTTATGTCATATGTGTGGTCACCTCGGTTTACTTTAAAATTGAAAACATAAGCTTATATTTTCAAAAACTGCACAACTCTATTTTACACCTTTAAAATATTCAGCGTCCACTACGCACAATTTTTTTGTTTATTTCCGTGTGGCAGAAAAACGCAATAAATGCACTGTTACTGCCGAACCGATCACATTAAATATTCCCGCATAAACTATATCCTTTCAAAAAAACCGTCATACCTAAGGGTACAAAGAGAGGGGCAACAGTTCACAACTGCCGCCCCTTCTCTCCATTAAACTGTCAGAATGATCCTTCGACACCTCAACCTGCTACTGGATCAAGAATCTCCGGTCGCGTCATCATCATACATCGATCCTTTAATCGTGAGTGTGACGCTTTTTGTTGAGGTCAGATAGACGTTAGAACCGGTCAGCGCAGTGGCCTGTGGGTCTAGCGCTTTGACCGTAAAGGTGATCGTATAGGTGCCGTCCTTTGTCTCAACGGGGATATAGATTTTCCGCGCGCTTGTCGCGCTGGAGCTGTTGACCGGGAACTGCCATGTGCCGTTGACATATTCCAGCGATACTGTCTTAGAGAAAGTGAAATTATAGCTTGCCGTGACAGTGGTGTCGCTGACGTAGGAAGATGTAACGGGCAGGCTTGCCGTGATACCATATCCGCTTTTGGTCGTGCCGCTGGACAGTGTACCGGAGCCGCCATCGCCCAGCGTGGCGCTGCCCGCGCTCAGGGATGCAGCGGAGGCAAAGGTTGCGCTGATGGTATGGGCCGCATTTACGCTGCTGAACGTATAAGTGGACAGCGCGCCGACAGAGGAGCTATCCACCTTTACGTCTGCAATTTTGTAGCCGGAGTTTGCCGTGATCGTAAAGGTTTTGCTGTTGCCCTTGGTAACAGAGGTTGAACCGCTGGGGCTGATGCTGCCGCCCGTTCCGGCGGTAGCCGTTATGGTATATTTGGTTGTTGTGCTACTGGAACCTCCAGAACTGCTCGATCCGCTTGAACCGCTCGACCACGGATGATACTCAGAGCCGTCAGTGCCGCCGGAATAGCTTGCGGTGGCACGCACCGTTTCCGCCGCCTTATGTGCCGCAGTCATTCCCGCCGTATCACCGCTCGCATATGCCTTGTTATAATCTGAGGTGTACTTCGCAATTTTATCTTGCTGGCTTGAGGACAAATACTTTGAATCGTATTGCGATACAACCGCCAGCGCCGGGGTGCAAAAAGCAGCCGTCATAATGACGGCTGCTAAAAAGACAGATATACAATTTTTCAGCTTTTTCATATTCGCTTAATCCTTTCCTTTATTTTAATGCGGTCATTTCATTCCAATAAACATTGGCGGTGAACGTGTTGACGTAGATTTCAACATCTATGTCGCGGGTCTCTCCGGCCTTGGGGTCAGAAATGAAATCATAATTCTTCTTGATCCAGGAAATATCCGCGTTTTCGGGAATTGTGACCGTCAGTACGCCACGCACATAAGTGCCTGCACTGGTACTGTGCCGCGAGTAATAGACGCACGACAAGTCGGTTCTCAGTGAGATCGTTACCTTCCCGGCGCTGTTGATTTCGTCCTCCACACCGTAGGCTTCCGTCAGCACCAGCTTGGCAAAGTCAATGTCGGACTGTTTGCCATAGGTATAGGTGTCGCCGGATGTCGCGCCGGTATAGGTGGTGGGCGTTACCCACGAATAGGTTGTACTTTCAATCCCGTTCGGGTTGCGGAGCTTCCACTCGTTTGCGTTTTCAAAGCCATAGGTACCGGTAAAATATGCGATTTGGGGATAACTCGTTTCCATTTCTTCATCCGTAAAGGAAGGGTCTTCATCAACAGATTCACAATACTCTTCCCAACTCATATCGTAGTAGCTGCGCAGACGGTTAATCTCCTCTGGGGTCAACACGTCCTTGTAAATCTGGACGGTGGTAAACAACGGCGAGTAGCCTACCCACGCGCCGAGAGCTTCGGCCACGTAACGGATGGGGACATAGGTGCGCTCATTGGCGAGAACGGCCTGCGTGTCCATCTTGACTGTACTCGTACTGCCGTCTTCCGTGACGGTAATCGTATCGCTGCCAATCGGAACCGTAATGGTAATGCCGTCCTGCGTAATGACAGCGGATTGCTTGTCTGAATCCCAGCGCACAATCGCGCCCATCGTTTCCGCGACGAATCGCACTGGAATAAGCGTCCGGTCGTTTTTGTCCACAAAAGGCTGCGCGTCAGGGAATGTGACCACTTCGCCGTTAAACTTCACAGTCAGGATGCTGGAGCCGATGTCGGCTGTTGCCGAAGGCGTCGTTCCGGTGGTGATGCCTGCCGCTGACGCGCCGGTTACGCACACGGCGCCGACCACCAGTACCACGGCCAGCAGCAATGAGAGTTTTTTCTTCATATCAAGTCTCCAATCTAAATAGTTTTCAAACGAGTATCTTAAATTTTATATACTCCCGCCTCCCTTCAGCGAGAGCGCAATCGCAGCGACCTGAAGAACGATGTATGCGGCGGCAACGTAGGAGCACAGAGGAACATGGCGCTTTATCGGCAGGCGCTTGACAAGACCGTAGGCTATCGTACCGACAGCAGCCAAGAGAGTAACCGCCGCAAGCTCAAACAGACCGCACGCAAAGCCAAGACTGCACAGCAGCTTATAATCCCCGCCTGGGACCTCGGATTTGGTGATCCTTGCTGCCGCAAGCAGCAAGACAGCGGGAGCGATTAACCCCATTATACATCGAAAAATGGGAAATCCAAACAAAATGCCTACGGCAAGCAAAATAATGGGGACAGTGTTTGGTATTTCCCGCCGCTTAAAATCAATCACACCTCCATAAACCAGAGCGGCGGCGGTTACAAAAATGGGAATGAATCTCGTCATGGCCGTTACTCCGTCCGGTAGTTTGAGGATTTTACCGTGAAGCCGACGGTAATATCATCAAAGCCGTACTGCCTGAAGAGCGTCGAGAACGTGACCGTCCCTGTGACGGTCAGGGTCGGAGGCGTTGCGGTGCCGGTAATGGAGCTTATCTCCACGGTGTATTTGTCCGGCATGTCGGAATCAATATAACTGCTGAAGTCGGCTGTCGCACCCGGTACGTCCAGATACAGAATGTAATCGGCGCGGTAAGCGTCCAGTATGTTCCTCTCTACAGCACTGTTGCAGCTGCGTTGGAGTATCGTCTCCGCATCGTAGTAATTTTGGTATACCGCACCCGTCTCCATGATGAGGCACGCAATCAACAGCAGGAAAAACACCAGACCGATAAAAATTACCGGCACTCCGCCGGTCTTATCTTTGAAAAGCCTTTTCACGACTTCCAATACACCTCGCTCATTCCGGCCACTTTAACCGTAATCGGTAAATCCAATGCAACAGGATTTCCACCAAGGGTCAGAATAGTGATCCTGTAGCTTGCCGTGAGGGTTGCGCTGAAGGTCTGCCGAAGCTGAATTTTCCGGCCGCTATAGTACACAGCATCAACCTGAACACTGACATCTTCCAAGTCCGAATTGGACATGTCGGCTATCATGCTTCGGGTTTCTGTCTCGTCGTATTGCCCGGATATTTCGATGCTGCGCACCACTCGGCGGCAAAGGTAGCTCGCGTTGTAGTATTGCATAATGTAGATCAGGCCGGAAACCAGCACCGCGAAGATGAGGACAAGCATGGCGGTTGTCATGAGAAAAGAAACCGCCTCGTCGCCCTTTTTTTCCTGCAGCAGATTTCTCAGCCTTTTAATAACCGCCATGCCGCACCCCTCCTTACCAGTTGCTGTTGAGCTTATCGGCCATACGCTCAAACATGTCCGAGAAGAAATCCGGGAAGAACTGATTGATGGCCACAATCAGCAGTCCGACGACGACCACACCCACGATGATGGCGCCAATGGTGTTTGTGGCAAGATCGCCCCTGTTGTCGGCCAGAACCGCCACCGCCCTGACGCCGACATTTCTTACCTTGTTACGGATCAATTGAATCATTTTTTTCATGCTTTTTTCTCCTTAAAATAAATTGTTTAGGTTACGGATAACGTACACGACGAGGACATACAGAATCATGGCAATGCAGACAGCAATGGCCGGGTAATACGTTCGGCGCATTTTCCCCGGCCTCAAAGAAAGCTCCCTTTTTATGTTTTCTTTGGCCGCACGCGACATATCATCGGCTATGTAGGAGAGCGCCGCCGTTTGGTCGATGCCCATGCTCATATCCCTTAGTGCCCCACACAGCCTGAACGCATCAGGTGAGCCGAGACGGTTTTCAAAATGGGCAAGGGCGCTTTGAACATTGCCGGACTGCATTTCGGCCAGCAGGATATCCAGTTCGACGGCCAATTCCGGCCCCGCAACCTTTCGATATGCGCTGATGACATTGTGCAGATCGCGGTCGCTTTGCAGGCTTCGGCATAGCGTCCGGGCAAACCGGGGCATTTCCTGTAAGACAGCAAGCTCCTTCTTTTGGATTTTTGCGCTTATGGTATCACGATGCTTCATCAGGGCAAACGCCGTCGCAAGCAGGGTGAGAAGTACGCCAAAGTAAAAATGGAAGATGAAGCACAACACTGTCAGGCTGATTCCCGCAGCAGCGGCGAGATACTTTTGGGCCGTATATTCCTGCGGCGTGATGGAAAGCCCGGCCTTTTCCAGGTTACTGTTGAGTCTTGACCGTTCGTTTGCATCAAAGAATACAAAACGCTTGGCAACAGCCAGAAGCTGCTTCAGCGGAAAGATCATCCATACGTCGGTTGATTTGCGCTCCCATCTGGAGATTTTTGAAAGCGTCCGGCGCCCGGCAAAGGAGTGTCCGTTTGCCGCCGAGCAGACCGTTTTCATCCCGACAAACAGCAGCGCGGCAATCAGAAGCAGGGTGAATCCGATTGTCATGTCACACTCCCCTTATATCAGCAGCGGCTTGCCCAGCCGGTAGGCCCTAACCAGCGAGAACACCACCGCGGCAAGTAGCAACGTCAGCAAAACCTGTCCCGGCATCGTTGTAACGAGGACGGTATAGGCATCCTTCATGAGAACGCGAAAAATGAGGGGTGCGGCAAAGATCAGGGACAGAACCGTAAAATACTCGCGCCAGATGACGTACATAGCCGTGTCGGATTCACGCTGCGCCTGATGTATGTCGGACATGGCGTCCACAACGGACATGGTGACATATTTCATGCTTCGATCGTCTTGGGCGAGAATCAACACGTTTACCCATTGAGAAAAGTAGTCGTTGTTCACCTGTGCTTCCATGCGGCGTAAGCCGGTTTTAATATTACTGTCAATGAGACTGACGTAAGTAAGAAAGTCTCGGAATGGGGCAGGGTATTCCAGTACCTGAAGATTGTCATAAACGGACTGTATCAAGTCTTCCGTTACAATGTAGGAATTAGAAAGAATGAGCATGGACGAGTGCAGCTTCTCTACACGTCGGCTTTTGGCATTCATCAGTTTGAAACTGAGATAGCATATCGGACTGATTGCGCCGAGAACGCCGACTATGACGGAGAAAAATACGTGGGAAAAGAAAAGCCTACCGACAGCTGCGCCGCCGGCAGCGCCAAGGATGGTCAGGAGCCAGAAAATCGGCCTTGGCATCCGTGCTTCCGCAATCAGCCTGCGGCGCTTTTCTTCCAGCCGCACGAGGCGTGTAAGCGGCGTCCGTTTTCGGAGCCGGAGGGTCCCGGCCTTTTTCCCGCGCCTAAGCTCCGCCGCAATTTTTTCGTCAAGGCCGCCAACAAGAAAAAATGCCGCGCTTACAAGTAAGAACACGGCAAGATATGTAAGGTTGATTGTTGTCACTTGTCTTTCACCTCCGGGAACAGTCGGTAAAGCGCCGCTTCCGATGCTCCGTTGTCGCGTAAACGACCAAGCAATTCCGGGGAAATTGCCCCTGCCTTCTGATGGGAGCCATGGACCTTCACCACACGCCCGCGCTCGTCGCGTTCCGTCCTGCTGATAACAAACTGATACAGCATTTGACCTTTGAGCCGTCCGTTTTCAATGCCTGTCGCTTCAAAGATTTCCATGTATTTGCGGGAATTGTCTTTAAGTTGTTTTTTATATACCATAACAGGCCAAGCCGACACGCACATTTCCAGAAGCAGTTCATCCGAAAGGCCAGTCTGTGCCAAATGGCACATGGAAACCAGCCGCCTGTACGCATCATGGGCATTGTCGGCGTGAAAAGCGGTCAAAATGGTATGCCCGGTCTGTCCGGCAACCGCCGCCTGATATGCGGCGGCATCCCGAACCTCGGCGGGAACGATCAGCGCCGGGTGAAACCGCAGGGAGCTGACGATCAGGTCGAGCATGGTAATGGGATTGGGCGGGTCTTTTGTCACGGTGTAAAGCACTCTGGCCGGGCGGTCGTTTTCCGCGTCGTAGTCGGTAAGGTTTAGCTCCCGGCTATCTTCAATGACAAACACGCGGTTATTGTAGTCGTCATTCCCGCGAATATATTCGTTCAGAAGAAACGCTTCATCGGTGGTTTTACCGGAGCCCGTGCCGCCGGCAAGCCCAATCGAGATCCCGTTGCACAGGCAAAGTGTGAGAAAGTCCAGCATGTCCGATGATGCGGAACCGGAGGATAAAAGCTGTTCGCGGGTAATGGTGCTTTGGCTCTGTTTTCGGATAGAAGCGATTACGCTACGGTCATGCGGTACTGCGGGCGGAATCATGGCTGATATTCGCGTACCGTTTCCAATAAAACTGTCCACACGCGGCGTCTGCGCATCCAAGAGCATTCCGCCCATGCGTACCATGCGCTTCACAATATCCAGCGCCGCCGTGGGGGTTGGGAATGCCTCTGTGTCGTACAGGTACTTGATATGGTCAGGGTAGTTGATTTCAATAACGCTGTACCCGTTGACATTGACCTCCTCCACGTCCTGATCATAGAGATACTCGGTGAGGATACCGAGGCCTGCCATATCCTGATAGATCTTTTCGACAAGCCCCGCCTGATCAAACTCTTGCCCTGCAAGGGCTTCCACACAGTATTTGAGAATGAGCGTTTTCAGGGTTTTTGCGGCGTCTATATTGCCGAGGGCAGAAGAAAGCTCCGTCGAATGCTTTTCCGCAATGACGGAGCGCACCTTTTCAAGGAGCTTCTGATAATTAAAACCGTTGCTTTCCGGCCCCTGTTCCGGAAAAGCCTCTGCCGCTTGCAGGATGGAAAGAAATTCATACGCCGTTATAGTCATAGTGTGATCACCTCGTAGAGCTGATTGATTGCTCTGGCATATGCCCATCCTTTTTTTCCGGGCAGTTCATATAAATAATTGCTCTCGTTTTGCAAAAGAGCGGCCTCCCGGACATATGGAACGCGGATGTCCGGCATACAGCCCAGCAGCTGATACATCGCGTCATAATCAAAATCAGACGTGACCTCCGAACTGACACGAACGGCCTTGTGTTCTATGGCCTGCAGAGCCTTTTTATTGGCCGCATACCACATAACGCACGCGCTCCGGCCACCGGTATTCAGGATGACGATATCCGCCCGGTTCAATGTCCATGCGGAAAACAAATTGCTGAGATCAGAGGGGCAGTCCACAATTACGGCGTCAAATGTGCTTTCCGCCACTTCCAGCAGGGCTTTGACCTGCTCTCCCGTATAATCTCCGCCGTTAAAGGCATCTGACGTCACCGGCGCGGCAAGGATATATAGCAGCTCGTCTACTTTGAAGACGCATTGCCGGATACCCTCGCCACCCCGGAGCGCCGCATACAAGCTTTGTTTTTCCGGGATGTTAATACCAAGGAAAGCGGAAAGCTCGCTGTATGATGTGGGGGATATGAGGCACACGGATTTTTCGCCCTGGCTGACGGCATAGGCGAGATTGACCGTAAGGGTGGTTTTTCCCGACTGCGGTGCACCCCAGACGGCACAGAGGCTCATGGCTGCACCCCCGTTTCCCGCAGTGTCAGATGAAGCGTCTCGTCCTTTTCAAGACCGATCAGTACCTTCGCTTGCTGCTCCGTTACAATGAATACGACATAGGCGGGGGCAAAGTCGTAATCCGCCGGGTCGGCGTCAGGGGTTGACGCAAGTTTGGCATCCAGATCATCCAGAGATATCAGCTTGCTGTTGAGCACCCGATATACAGTAACAGCGGTCAGCGCTTCGCTGACGACAGCGGAGCCGCTTTCGTCGGTGTAGCCATAAACGTCCACGGTATCACCCGCCCGGAGAATACCAGCAAGGCCTGAGGATTCAGACGGCAAGGCAACCGTGAGAAGATATGTCCCATCAGAAAGTCCATAGCCGGCCTGCTGCTCAGTTTGCTCATAAGCCTCCTGCGTCAAAAAGCGGTCACGCCAGAGATATTCTCCGGCGTAGATTCTGCTTCCCGCGACGAGGCCGATGATTTCGGATTTGTCCGTCACGACATTATCCGGCAGCCCGTAAGAGCCGACCTCCGCGATGGTCAACATATCCTCGGTAATCGTGACACCGCATTCCACAGTCTGTTTAAGCTTCAGGATTTCCACCGTGGAGGATTGCGCGCCATACAGCCGGGGAAGCAGGAAAAAAGCAAGAATTCCTGCCAACAGGAGACACATCGCTCCGACAAAGAGTTTGTTCCGGAATAGTTTTGTCAATCGTCTTCACCTCAATTTTAGTACGGTTTTGATTACCGCCTTTTTTTGATAAGCCATGCAAATGCGGCGATAACTGTTTTGCTTCATTAAAACAGTTCCATAAAATCATCTCCGCCGCTCGGAAATGTCTCGTGGGGACATGATTTTATGGAGCGGTTTTATTCCGATCCGATCAATTCAATCCGGCAAAAAACCGTGAATTTTTCGGTGGAATAGAAAAATTGGCAAAGACGGATGGCGGCTGGCGCCGCTCCACGGGAATCTCACCCCGGCCCATGCTTGTGGGTACGCCGCGCAGCGCTTTGAGGGCGCCCGACGCGGGAGTCTCATTGTACGGTGGAAGGTCCTGACCTTAGCGCAGCCACGCGCATCTTACGGCAACATGTTACTCGCTCCGCCCTGACGGGCATCCTGGCGCATATGCCGAACAGCTCGCTTCCAACCGCTTTCGTATCCGTCTGCCATATACAGCGCACAGCGCGTTGTCAAAGAACATGTTTAAGGGCTGTGTATCAGCCGGGAAAGGCGCTTTTCGTGTGCAAAGAACCTTTCCCCGCGGATACGGGGTGCCCATGGTAGGGACGTGGAAAGGGTGCACGCCCCCGCATGGGCAGGAAACTATGCTATCCTGCTGACATCAAACTTGAGGATTCTGGTAATCAGCTTGGTTTCCAGCCTTCTCCTCATTGCCTCGTCGATGCAGAGGTGCGGGCCGCCATTTTCGTCGTAGAGGGTTCTTGTGGCAATAGCCGCAATGTATCGCTCATAGTGCTTTAAAACGGCGTTGATCGCGTCCACATCTCCGGAGGCGGCCGCCTCGATGGTCGTGTAGGGCAGCAAAGAGGAAGGTTTAGTCTGTTTTTCCGTCATGGGTCTGTACCTCCATCATTTTTTCCCTCATTTTTTTAATAGAGCTTGTCCGCCGGTACTGGACAGTGCGCTGGACCACATTCAGCTTTTCCGCGATTTCCCGGTCGTTCATGTCGAGAACATAGGCCAGAAGCACGACTTCGCGTTGCTCAACGGGCAAGGCGGACAAGGCCTCGGCAAGCCGGTCGTCTCGAATCGCGATAGGATAGCCCTGAACGCTGAAATGGTACAGCTCAGAGGGATACTCGTCCGGCACGCATAACCGCTCCATCTGTTCCTCCGACAGCTCAGAAAAGGATACCTCGCGCTCGGACAGTCTGGACAATTCGCGTATGTAGTCCCGGGCTTCTCCGCGCAGCACCTTTCTGCATAAGCTGTCAAACTGATGCCTGACGGTCTTCTTTTGGGATGCTGTAAGCTCCAAGAATAATTCACCTCCCTCCCGGAACCGCAGGAGGCGGCGATTTTCCCTTTCACTTCTATCCCGTTTGGGAAGAGTCGTGTTTGGAAAGTATGGGAGAAAAATTTATAAAAAAATTAAAAAAATATTAAACATGGGCGCAAGAGCCCATAAGGAATCATAATAATGTGTATTTATTTTCATATAGCTGATGAACGATAGTTCACCTGCACGCCCCGTTTTTACCCATTCAAGGGTTATTCTTTTTTTAAAAATAACACCTTATTCGGGGTATCCTTGCAATTTACAAGGAGCAATACATGTTTGTCTTTAGGTACACCTCTTTTGTTGTTCCAACCTCATGATATGACCCTCCTGTAGTGAATTATAATGCACCATAGAGATGAGCTATATGGCTATTTTGATGAACCTCAATACACGTTAAACTGGTGTTGAGGTGAATCAAAATGCATTTACTTGACAAATTAGGCAGCGCTGTCCGCAATGCGCGCCAAGAGAAAAAACTTTCTCAACGTGCTTTGGCGGGCAAATTGAATATGAGCGTCCGAACGATCATAAATCTGGAAAAAGGAAAAAGCAGTCCCCGCGCTGAAACAGTATTTATCGTCGCGGCTGAATTGGACATCAGCCTTGATTCGCTTATACTGTCTCGGGATGATTGCAGAGACGGTGTTACCCGTGATGTTATAGAATTCTTTGCGGATAAGACCCCGGAAGAATCCAACCAGTACATTGCGCTCTGCCGGCAGGCAGACACGCTGATGAAAGGCAGAGAGGGATAGACCGAAAAAAACATGTGCAGAGCCCAGAAATCGCTGGGCTTTGCACATGTTTTGCAACCAGACGATCATAGTGCCTTCCCGCACCGTAGACTCTCGGCTTTGCGTCCCTGACTTTCGACAGGTTTGCCAAACAATATTAGATTGGAAAACAGCTTGCTTTTGCACTGGTTTTTGGGCCCGTACTGCAAAGATCAATTCCGGCGCCTTTTAACTCTCCAAATATTCAATGATTTTTGGAATTTCGGCGGTCAAAACCTCCCACTATCTTGAAACGGCAGGGCCTGAATATATCCTTATTATACCATAAGTAGTTAGTGTCGTCTAACCGTTTTACTTAAATATCCTATTGCATCGAAGAAATAAGAAGATTTATATTCCGAGATGGGTGATATGCAAGCGGTTAGGAGCAGCTTTGCCGTCGCTGAACAAGATAACAGTCAGGAGCAAGAAAGCCGCTATCCCGTGGCTGGATAGCGGCTTTCACCGGGATCGTGAAATAATCAGACGATATGGTACTCTTTCAGGAGCTTTTCAATATCGGTGCCCGCCGTCTTTTTGAGAATCGCTTTCAGCGCCAGCTTCTCAAGCAGCTTCTGGTCCATATCCGTAATTGGCTTGCCGTCGCGGAGCTGAACGGTCGATTTCAGCAGGTCGCGGACGTCATAGACGCTGCCCCAGACCTCCGGCACGCCGCGATCCACATTCAGCAGGGTATAGACGGCCTCCATGCCGGTGCGGATGGAATACTCCGTTGTGAAAATCGTGTCACGGGCGGTCTCCGCGAACTGGCCGAGAAACGCGAAGTTGACGGCGCCCTCGGGCACGACGGCCGGACGGTCGCCTGCGGCGCGGGGCATGAAGAACGCGGTGATATACGGCATCATGCAGGGAATGGTGTTGGCGCTGTGCTCCGCAAGCTCCGGGATTTCGCTCTCGGGCACGCCCATATGATAGAGCCACTCCATACAGATTTCCATTCCGGTACACTCCCGCATGGTTTTTTTTACGAAATTGCCGGGCTTGTCGCTGAACAGACCGTAAATCCATCCCACAAGCTGGTCCTTAGGCTGGCTGCGGAACTGCGGCTGTCGATTGAAGGTCCAGCTGAGGAGCCAGTTTGAATCCCTGGCGGTCACGATACCGCCGGTGACCACTTTGCCGCTGAAGGGATCTCGCTTGCAGATTTTACGGATATAAGGGGGAATGCGGTCGTCCAGTGTCGTCACAGTCGCAGACATCCAGTTGCTCTGCTCAGGGTCATAGCAGAACTTGTCCGGGTGACCGAAGGACGGGTCCTGCGCCGCGATCTTGCGCCACATATCCCATCCGCCGCCTTCTTTAATTTCGGCTTTGAAGGGCGCGGGTTCGTTCTGGCTGCCGAGCGTCGAGTTTTCAACACAGCCGCCATTGGTGATGAAGATCAGATCGTTTTCAGTCAGGTCGATGTTTTCCGCGCTGCCATCCCGGATCACCGCAATGCGTTTGGCCACTTTTTTGTCGCCCCGGACGTCGAACTCCACGTTTACGACCTTGGTGCCGTAATGGAACTGGACGTCATAGGACTCCAGATATTTGATCATCGGCAGGATCATGGACTCATACTGATTGTACTTTGTGAAGCGCAGCGCTTTGAAGTCCGGCAGGCCGCCCACATGATGGATGAACCGCTTGATGTAGAGCTTCATCTCCAGCGCGCTGTGCCAGTTTTCGAACGCGAACATGGTGCGCCAATACATCCAGAAGTTTGAATTCAGGACATCGTCGTCAAAGACCTCGTTGATTCGCTTGTTGTACAATTCTTCATCCGGTGTAAAAAAGAGCTTCATGATCTCCAGCGAACCCTTGTCGGAGAGACCGAATTTGCCGTCGGTGTGGGCATCCTCCCCGCGATTGACCGTCGCCCGCATCAAAGAGTAGTTCGGGTCATGCTTGTTGAGCCAATAGTATTCGTCCAGTACGCTGACCCCCTCGGTTTCGATGGACGGAATGGATCGGAACAAATCCCACATGCATTCAAAGTGGTTATCCATTTCGCGGCCGCCGCGCATCACATATCCGAGGTTATCATACTGATAGCCATCGCAGGCGCCGCCAGGAATCGGGTCTTTTTCAAGGATATGCACCCGTTTTCCGCTCATCTGCCCATCACGGACAAGAAAGCACGCCGCCGCGAGCGCGGCCAGGCCGGAACCAATGATATAAGCGGATTTGCGGTCAACGCCCTCAGGCTTTTCAGGGCGGGCGAACGCCTCATAATTTCCATTGGAATAATACATAGTTATGCCTCCATTTGATTTGTGGTTTTTAGATATTTCATATTTCTAAGTTTAGCCGCTATCACAAAAATTACTATCATCAACAAAAACGCCATGATAAAAATTTTATCATGGCGTTCAAAATGTAAAGGTTTTTATCATCTCAGGGTATTTGATGGGCTTTATCGACGCGGTATTTATTCAAAGCCCTTGTAATATCTCCTTCAATCAGAATGCTGAGTCGGTCAATAATCTGCTGCGGGTCTTGCTTCATGCCATTTTTGATCCAGTCCAGCATCAGGCCGACAAACGCGAATTTGTAAAAATCAGCGATGAATTCTTTATCTGCTTCCCGCACCTCCATTCCCGCGGCTTTTTCCTCGACCACCCCAATCAGCAGCTTGTGCGTAAGCGTATACAGATAGGTCTCCACCTGTTCCCGGCTGACCGCCTGGTATACATTCTGAATGAACGGCTTATTGTCCAAAACCGCCTGAAAAATCTGAAGGAAGCCCTGCTGCCATGTATCATACGTTTTCTTGCCATCGAGGGCTTTCGCGGCATCCTCCAGGCAAGACCACTCGACCAAATCATAAATATCCTTGAAATGATAATAAAAGGTCATGCGGTTGATTCCGCAGTCCTCCGTAATATCTGAAATCGTAATTTTGTTGACTGGTTTTTTGTGCAGCATTCTTTTCAGCGATGCTTCCAATGCCCGCTTGGTTACCTGTGACATACGGCACCTCCTTTATGTGAATGAAATTCAGCCCTGCCATATACGCCGAAAGCTTCGGCTATTACAAGCCGCTTTTGTTTTCCCGATTTATAAGTGTAGCATACTACATTTTACAATAAGATACCACCATCCTTTAAGACAATTTCCAACTCGCCGCCTCTTTCCTCATTCCAATAAAGTCTGCATATAGGCCGGACTGCCGCATTAATTCATCATGGACGCCCCGCTGGACGATGTGCCCGCCGCTCAGCACCAGAATCTGATCGGTGTCGCGGACCGTTTTCAGCCAGTGGGCAATCATCACAACGGTCTTATCGTGGGTCAGGGCGCTGATAGCCGTCTGGAGCTCCGAAACAGCCTCGCCTAAAGCTTTGGGAGCAGTGGCAACTTAGTCAAAAACACCTCACACCCAAAGGCGAGGCGTAAAATCAGCGTACAAAACAGATCATCTAAAGGAAACTTACCTTAGACAGTCTATCCCCCTTGCCTAAATTAGTAAAACAGCTTGAAATTCCCTGTACGTTATGCTAACATAAAAAAACTAATATTTAGTTTGCAGGCGATTTCTTATAGCTTTGCAGACAAACTATTAATTTGACCATAGCGCTGGGCCGCTTAGGGTATTTGCTTGGCTCGGAACAATACGGAGGTATGCACATGAAATAAGGCTTTGTTGAAATCGCCGGCATTCGGCTACGGTTGACAAAACGGCCCGAAGCTTGCAGAACGCCCGGTAAGCGATTCCCCGGATTCCTGGGGAAGATGGAGAAACCTAAGCTGTTAATATTGAGAGCAAAATTTTTTTGCCCCATAGTTAGAGCGGTCTAACTAAAGCCTGCTGTACTCGCGGAACAACATACCAACTACCTCCAGAGTTTAGCTTACACTAATTGAAGTTTGCTGTATTTTAGAAATATTTGCGTGCATATGCAGGAAAAACTTATTTCCGGAATGGCGAGAATAATCTAATTACGGGAAATCCTGTTCTGCTGACAATTATTTTTTTGCGGCTTGGTTAGTTGCATCTAACCATTGCATAGCGGTATTTAATCCGAGTTTGCTCCATTCACTTTTTTGTGACCCCGTTCCCAGCTCAGCGAAAAAAGATGAACCCTAAGAAGTGGAAGGCCCTGCAGCGCGGGGCTTATGCTTTCTATGGCCTTGTATATAATCCATATGATAATTTTTTCGATTTTTTATGCGTGGCAAGGCCAGAGCGGGTATGCGTTTTCCGCACTGTGGGACACTGTGAAAAGTGAGATTCTGGCATCCCGGACTGCCGATGTGGATGCCGCCAGCGGAGCAATCTACAGCTCAAACGAAATTAAGGAAGCCGGCAAGAATGCACTGGAAAAGGCGTTGAATTTAGAATGGGAAGAGAAAAAATAATGAAACTAACACCTGTTTTTCTGATATTCATCCTTCTGGCCGGCTGTGCGGTGGCGCAGCCGGTGGATACGTCATCTGCCTCCGACCAGACAGTCGAGAGCGCTGCCGAGGCACATGAGGTAACGATATTCGCCATGGACACAGTCATGCAGCTTTCGGCTTACGGCGACCATGCGGACACCGCCTTGTCTGCGGCGCAGGAAGTCATCAGCCGGGTCGAAAAGGAAGTTTCCGTCACAGATCAGGACAGCGAAATCTACTACTTAAACACCCATCAAGGCACCCCATATACGGTATCCGAGGATACGGCCAAGCTGATCGAGACATCTCTGCTGTACGGGAAGCAGACAAACGGAGCTCTCGATATTTCGATCTATCCCATTGTGAAAGCCTGGGGCTTCACAACCTCGGAATATCAAATCCCGTCGGATGAGACAATCGCAGGGCTGCTGGAATCCGTAAACTATTCCGCCATAGAGTTTGATCCGGCGACCAGAACCGTCTGCCTGCCCAAGGGAATGGAGATCGATCTCGGTTCCATCGCCAAGGGCTATGCCGGTCAGCTTGCCGTCGACGCGATGCGGTCGGCCGGCGTTACGTCCGCACTGATTTCGCTGGGCGGCAACGTGCAGGCCATCGGTTCAAAGCCGGACGGAAGCGCGTGGAGGGTTGCCGTAGAGGACCCGGAGAATACGGAAAGCTACGCCGGCATCGTCAGCATACGGGATCAGGCCGTCATCACCTCCGGCGGCTACGAGCGTTACTTCGTCGGAGACGACGGGCAGACCTACTGCATATCATGGACCCTTCCACAGGCCGGCCTGCCCGCAGCGGCCTGATTTCCGTCACACTGATCGGGAATTCGGGCCTCACCTGCGATGGACTGGACACCGCTCTTTTCGTCATGGGTCTGGACGATGCCTGCGACTATTGGCGTCAATACGGCGGCTTTGACGCGGTGTTTATCACGGACAGCCATGAAATCTATATCACAGAAGGTCTGGCGGACAGCTTCACGCCCTATGGAACGTATGAATCCGCCAGCGTTCATGTCGTAAAAAAATAAGGATAGCTTCAGGCGTTTTTGCCTCCGGGTGAAGCCCATGAAAAAGACTTCACTCCGGTTATAAGCAAAACTTTCAAGGAGCTGACTTTTTGAAGCCAAAGGGAGTAAAGACAGCAATAAATCGGGGGATACTTTTTGTTTCCGTTTGTCTATGAAAATTTGACCTTTTCAGAAGCCCGGAACGCTTATGCCAGCTTCCAGCCGATGGCCTCGGCCCGCAGCTTCAGGAAGTTCCGGTAAGTACCCTCCCGGTTTATCAGCTCGTTATGTGTGCCTCGCTGGGTAATGTGGCCGTCCTCCACCACCAGAATCTGATCCGCGTCTCGCACGGTCGTCAGCCGGTGGGCAATGGAAATGAGCGTTTTCCCCTTGGTAAGCTCGCGGATCGCGGCCAGAAGCTGGAACTCGTTTTCCGGGTCTATGCTGGAGGTCGCCTCGTCCAGAATGATGACAGGCGCATCCTTGAGAATGGCACGGGCAATGGAAATCCGCTGCTTCTCGCCGCCGGACAGCGTGGAGCCGCCTTCTCCCACCAGGGTATCATACCCGTCCGGCAATGCGGAAATAAACGCATGGCAGCGGGCGCGGCTGGCCGCTTCCACGACCTGCTCATGTGTGGCGTCGGGGTTTCCGAAACGGATGTTATTCTCAATGGTGTCGTTGAACAGGTACACGTTCTGGAACACCATGCTGATATAGCGCATCAGGCTGTCGGCGGTATAATCCTTCACGTTCTGCCCGTCGACGAGTACCTGCCCCTCTTGCACGTCCCAGAACCGGGCGATCAGGTTGCACAGGGTGGTCTTTCCCGAACCGGACGGCCCTACAATGGCGCAGGTGCTCCCCTGAGGCACCTTTAAGGATACCGGGCCGATGACCCGGCGGCTGTCGTAGCCGAAGGAAACGTCCTTCAACTCTATATCGAAGCTCTTCGGCTTCAGCTCCTTCGTACTGGTATCCATTTCGGGTATATCGGTGACCGCCTCCAGACGGTTGAGCTCGGTGGTGATTTTCCGGGCAAGAAACGCCCCGTCCCCCATCTGCTCCATCTCCGCGTAGACTAAAAAGGCGCTGACGATGAACATCAGGCAGTAGGTCAGCGGAATGCTCCCCGCAAGATACAGGGCTGTCGCTGTGAACATCAGGGCGCAGCCGGTAATTTTGTATACCGCCTGATAGATTTTCAAAAGCGCCAGAGACGCGTATTCCTGATCCAGATCGGCCTGCCGCTTGCGGTCAAAGGCCTCGTACACCTTGCCCTCGCTGTTTTCCGCCCGGGAAAAGGCCCGCAGCACCGAAATGCCGCGCACATATTCCAGCACCTGAGTGACCATGTTTTCCTGCGCCGCGAGAACCTGAGGCGTGTGTTTGGCGGCCGCCTTCTGAATGATATGCAGCACCCACATGCCCGCGCAAAGCCCCGCCAGCGTGACAAGGGCAAAGACGGGATTGTAAAACAGGAAGAACACCATCATTACCAGCGTCATGAGGACGCCGCCGGTCAGGTCGGTAATGGCCATCATGGAATACTGCTCCAGCTCCACCACCGTGGAGGTCAGCACCGTCTGGATGCTGCCGAGGCGCTGTTCGGAGAAATATCCCATGGGCGCTTTGCGCATCCGTTCACCGATGGCCAGCCGGTAATCCCGGAACATATCGAAGCCCTTGGCGCTCATGGAAATATCCATCAGCCATTGGAAGAAAAACCGCCCCGCGACGCTTGCCAGAAGAATCAGCAGCGCGGTCCAAATAACCCGCGGGGTCAGGGCGTCTAAATGGTCCACCACCACATAGGCGGCGAACAGCATCATCGCCATGGAAACGCTTTTTAAAAAGTTCAGAAAAATACCCAGCAGGATTTTTGACTGGTGCTTTCCCGAAAGCTTCAGAATTCGCTTGATCATATTCAGCATAACGCTTCGCTCCTCTCCGGCATAAAATCTGCCGCGCCGATGTGTTCCTCCCACATGGTCTTATACAACGGGCAGGCTTCCAGCAGCTCCCGCTGGGTTCCCCGGGCGACGATTTCGCCCCGGTCCACCACGAGAATCTGCTGTGCGTTTTGAATAGTGGAAAGCCTGTGGGCTACCACAATCAGCGTTTTGCCCTGCACCAGCCGCCCCACCGCCTGCTGGATCTGCGCCTCGCTTTCCGGATCGGCGTAGGCGGTGGCTTCGTCCAGGATAACGACCGACGCTTTTTTCAGCATGGCCCGTGCCAAGGTGATGCGCTGCCGCTCCCCGCCGGAGAGGCGGTCCCCCGCGTCGCCCGCCGGCGTGTTATAGCCCTGCGGAAGCTTCCGAATAAAATCGTGGCAGTTGGCGGCCCTGGCCGCCGCTTCGACCTCGGCGTCGGAAGCGTTTGGGTTTCCCAGACGGATATTCTCCCGGATGGACTGGTCGAACAGGAAATTATCCTGAGCCACGTAACTGATTTCCCCCATCAGCTGGTCGAAAGGAATTTCCCGGATGTCTCTGCTTCCGTAGCGCACCGTGCCGGATGTAGCGTCCCAGAAGCCAGCCATCAGCTTGGCGACGGTGGACTTGCCCGAGCCCGAGGGTCCCACAATGGCGGTCATGGTTCCGGGCCGTGTCTCAAACGTAATGCCGTGCAGCACCTCTCGGGAGCCGTCATAGGTGAAGGAGACGTTTTCAAAGGAATAAGCGCCGCCGGAGAGCTCAACCCGCTTTTCCGGCCGCACCTGCTCCGGAGTGGCCAGAAATTCCCGCACCGGCTTCAAATTGGCCGCGATGGTGGTCAACTGCTCACTGCCGAAGGCCAGCTTCATAAACGGCGCGATAAAGCCGATGGGAATGACAACGCAGGCAATGAACACCGGCAAGGACAGCCTGCCGTTCATGTAAAGCCATGCGCCAACCGGCAGGCTTCCCAGCAGCGTGGAGGGAAGAATGGCCTTGACCACCGCCATCCAGAACCAGCACTGCCGCCACCAGTCCAGCGTGCTGTCGTGGAAAAACTTCACCGCATCGGAGAATTTTCCGAAGGAAGCGCCGGTACGTCCGAACGCCTTGATGACCTGAATACCGCCCACATACTCCACCAGCGCCGCGTTCATCTCGTTGCCGGCGCGCAGATAGGTTTTCATCTTCTCGCCGTAGCCCCGCATCATCCCGAAAACAAACGGAATGGAAAGCGGCAGGGTGAGCAGGGACGCAAGACCCATCCGCCAGTCCAGAATGAAAATGAGGACCAGGCAGGCCACCATAGCCGCCACGGCTGAGGGCGTTTCGGGAATCAAATGGGCGATGGAATCCTCCAGCTTGCCCACGTTATCCACCATCAGCGTTTTGTGGACGCCCGAGGGTGTTTCCAGCATGACGCCCATGGGCACGCGGCGCATCTTGTCGGCAATGGCGCGGCGAATGTTTCGTAAAATAGTGAATGCGATTTTGTGGCTTCTGGCGGAGGATAGGGTACAAAAAAGGGCACGCATGGCGATTCCCAGCGCCGCGCCGCCCGCCCACATCAGCGCCCCGCTTATCGTGGTTGTACCTTGATACACCTCATTGGCCAGCATGGCCGCCGCCAGAAACGGCAGCATCCCGAACAGTTCTCCCAGCGTCGCCAGAAGCACGGAAAGCTTCATTTTTCCTTTCGCCTCTCCCGCAAACCGGAAGAGATACTTGATCGGGTTTTCCTGTTTTTCAGACATTACAGCACCTCCAATATGGTTAGCCATAACTAACTACTATGTATAAAAAATGGGGCATGGATTATAGCCCCAGAACAGCCCGCCAACCGGGATAGAAAAACGCCTGTAGGGTGGAAAGATAGTGGGCCGCTTCGTCCTTTGAAAAATCATGAGCCACCACTTCAAAGATTGCCGAGACATAGGCGCTCAGCAGAAGATGCAGCTCCCGCGGCTCAATTTCCCACACGGGAACCCCCTGCTTCCGGGCGGCCTCCATGTAATCCAGCGTTTCCCGCTGCTCCAGCATCACAAGGTCATGGATGAAGTTTTCATATCGGGTGCCGGCGGAGCGGCAGAGCAGGAGCTTGAATTCCTCAAAATGATCGTAGATCAGATCCAGAAAATAGGTTATCTCCGCGCTGTTGCGCCACATTTCATCCAAGGAACCGGTTTCCAGATGGGCATAATCCCGGGTCCTGATGGAAAGATAAACTTCCTCCAGCTCTCTCATCAGCGGATCGACCAGAGCGGCGAACAGCGCCTCCTTGTCGGCAAAGTGGCGGTAAAGCCCGGCTGCGCTCATCCCGGCCCTTGCGGCAATTTCCCGCAGAGATGCCTGCTCAAAACCCTTTTCCAGAAACTCCGCCTTTGCGGCGGGGATGATTTTCCGATATGTTTCCGCTTTATCCTTCGGCATGGCTTCCTCCATCTGCGAACGTTGTTAGCTAACGCTGTTTGCAATATAGCACGTAAAACTTTCGCTGTCAATCGTTCTGCTTTAGTTTTTTGTCCGGATTTTCAATTTTACACTATATCAGACGAAATAAGACTCTTGATAACGTGTGATTTGCCATCAAAACCATTTTATAATATTGCTTTGAAGAAAAGTGAGAGGGGATGGCCGGTTGACCATCCCCTCTCACTTAAATGTCATTACGCCGCTTTTTGAAATCGGATGCTCTGCGCCCGGAGAGAAAGCTCCTGGCTCAGGAACCGCAGCGTCTCATATTCCTCATCGAGACCGTTGAGCTCCTTTCTGAGCACCTCCTCATAGTGGCGTTTTTTCACCGCCAGCGCCTGAATTTTCGTGACCCACCGCTCCATGACCGACGGACTCTGGCTGCCGGTGTCGATGAAGTAGCTGGCGCGCTCCTGATATTCGGCGATTTCCTTTTTGACCGCCGAATAGAATTCCTCCGTCATCTTCTGCCGCTGCTTTTCATCGTCAATAATGAAAAAGCTGTTGCACATGAGGCCTGTTTCATTTCGATTGGCTTTGCCGACCAGTTCGATGAAGTCCTCGAAAATATCTACCTTCGCCATAAACTGGCGGGGAACAAAGTAGAGGTGGCCGTTGCCGGATATCTTCGTAGCCTCGATGCCGCGCAGGAAGTTGACGCAGATAGTTTCCAACTGCTTCCGGTTGGCGCACCGCTGGTACAGCTCGAACAATTCTTCGGCCCGCCGGCAAAACGCGGCCGTGTCCACGTTCACGTCATAAACAAGATTGTCATAGCCAAACACCATATCCTGCTTGTCGTACTGGATGTTGGCCAGTTTTTCATAGGCGTTGGTTTGACGGCCGACGGTTTCTTTCACGAGTTCTCTGGAGAGCATGCCGTCCGCCCGTTCGTTATCGCGGCAGTAGATCTGGTATATCCGTGTCTCTCCGTATTCCTTGGTTACAATCCGCTCTTTGATGTCGCCGGTGGCCGAACGAAAGGCGTCCGAAACGGAAACCCGGCTGCCGCCGGCATAAGGGATGCCCATGCTGTCGCACAGCTCAGAAAGCTGTTCCTTTTCGACCAGAAGGTTGGAAAGGGAGAAATACAGGAATTTTCCCAATACGTTTTCCCCGTCCTGAGAAGAGCCCATAACCTGCCTGAAATTAATGCGTTCCATAAATTTAACCTCCATTTTTATATTCCGGCCGCACGGCTGAGGAGATGGTCGTCCACGCCCTTATGCACCGGATTCCATGTGTATTTTGAATATTTGATACCGGGAATGCGCTGTACCTCTTTGCGCATGGCAAGCACGGCGGCCCGTACCTGTGGATTGACAAGCTGATCCATGTCCATCGCCTCCACTGCCTCGGTGACGCCGAGATCAAGCAGTGTCTGCCGCAGCCCGCCAATGGCGTTGACGCCGCCGATACAAACAAACAGTGAATCGCCGGACAGAAAGCTGGCCACATCGCCTTTCAGCGGGCCTTCGGTCACAAAAGCGCGCCTGCTCTGCGTGTTGCCCGTGACATGAACCCAGGAATAGCTGCGTGTGCCGTTGATAAGATGTTTGTCCCGGCTGGACAGCCAGCGATATTTCCTTGCCGGATTTGTTTCGTCATCCAGCCGGATCTTCATTCCCTGAATCAGACCATCCTTGTTGCGGACGGGAATGAGAAATCCGTTCGGTCCCGCCACCGTCCACTCGCCGTAGCGGGTGTAGAATCCGGGAATGCCCAGAAGCTCGTGATTCATGCCGACCAGCTTTGCCAGCAGGCGCCGCGCCTGGGGTGTCTCCGGCATACTGCGGTATAGGTTGCGCTCAATGCGCTCATCTGACAGCCCGCGCTCCAGAAGATTTTCACGGTGCCAGTCGGTTAGCGTCAAGAATGACAGCATTTCCGAATAGACCGCGTGACGCGCTTCCAGCAGCAGCGGCTGCCGCTCTGTGTGTTGGGGAACCGGCTGCTGCGGCATGGGGTAGACATTCCCGCCGCGTTTCAGTTCCCGATAGGCCTCTCCATTGGACAGCTCTTTCATTTTGGCGTACAGAGTCAGACTGTTGCCGTGAGCCCTGCAAAGATTGCAGTTATACCGGTCGGTGTCCGTATTTAAGGAGAGGTGATGCTTTCCCGGCCCATGATCGCCGCAGAAGGGGCAGCTTGCCTCGACCTCCGTCCGCCCAAGCGTCCGGGAATCGAGGACAAGCCCGCACCGTCTGGCAACGTCCACAATCGGGATCTTTTCATAGTCTGTACGTGCCAGCGGCGCTCACCCCCGTTCCGGCTTATGCCGCCGTTTGCTTCTCGGCGCTGCGCTGCCTGCCTTTAACGGACAGCTCCGCGCCCGGCACAAGCTTTGCCATGATGACCTGACCGGAGGGCCGAACATTCGCTAGATCCTCAACGGATTCCATGTTGTCCACGAACACGGGGTAATTCCGGCCCGTGAGCCGCTTCATGAGTTCAGACACCTCCATGCCCGCCCGGATTTTCTCGGACAGGGAAAGCCGGTCGTAACGGCGGCCGTTGTAGGTAAAGCGGAAGGTTTCTTTCACCTCGCCCGTGGTTTTCACCACATCGTAAAGCGAGATCGCCACGCGGTTAAGCCGCAGGGCCGAGAAGGTGAGCTCCGCGCGTTTGGCAAGATAGAGCGCCATATCGGCAATCAATCTTTTCTTTATCGCAATCTGATCCTGTGACGCCTTGATCTGCGCAGCATAGTCCGTGCCGGACTTGTCCATAAGGCTTTGCAGCGCGGCAAGCTCACTTTCGCATTGGCGGCATTCTTCTGTGCAATCCCGCAGGCGGTCGTATTCCGCAGGCGTCAGATTGCCGTATTCCAGCGTCGCCGTCAGGTTCTGAATTTCGGTGCGGAGCTGCATTAGCTCGGAATCTTCGTTCGCATTCTTTTCGTTTTGCGCCGTAAGCGACTGGATTTCATCCTCCAGTTTTTTCAGGTCGTCCGCCTTGAACTGCGTAAAAACGGCCTTGCTCTGATCGTCCAGCGCCTGCAGCTCCTCTAGCTGGGCTTTGCGCTCGCGACCCTCGGCAACGATGGTTGATATGGCCTTTTTAAGCTCCGTTTGCACCTCTGCCAGGGTTCCCTCCGTAACCGGACGATGGCAAACCGGGCAGGACACGCCGGGCAGGAAGCTTTTATAATGCCCCATTTCCTTCGCGTACCGGGCGCCCAGCTCGTTGACCAGGGCCTTGGCGTCGGCCAGCGCGCCAGTGTATTTTGAAACGTACTGCTCCGCGTTTCTGGCACCCAGCTTTTGATGCAGCGCTGCGATCACGGCTTCCGTATTGCCCTCGCCGCTGTCCCGCACGACCTCGTCATAGCGGGAACTGAGTTCCACAAGTTGTTCCTGCATTTGGGGTACGCTCAGGTTTTCAAACTGCTTTTGCTTGAGCAGGGCTATTTCCGCCGTGAGCGTCTTTTTCGTTTCGGATAAGGCCAAAAGCGATTCTTGGCTTGTCCGGCTCTGCGTTTCAGACAAATCCTTCTGGCCTGTTAAGTAGATGACGGTTTCCTCCAGCTCGCGGATATCCTCCCGCAAACGCTTGAGATGCCCCTCGGGCGAAAGAAACGCCTGTCCCTGGAGGGACTTACGAACCTCCTCCGATAGCTTTTCCATGACCGCGTCGTGAGAAACAGCGGGCAGGTACCGCTCCAGCAGGTTTTTCCCGTTATCGGCCAGTTCCTCAATGAAATACAGCGGGTTAAAGATAGAGAGGAACACGTCCTTTTCCCCAAACATTTCCGTCAGGTCAAGCTGGCGGATTTCATAGCCGTCGAAGGTGACGGTCATGCGGCTGCTGCGCCGGGTCCGGGTCAGTTCGTGCGTCTCACCGTCTCCGTCCGAAAAAGCCATACGGACGGATAAATTGCCGTTGTCGTCGCAGTGAAGACGATCGATGCCGCGCTCCCCAAAAAACGGGAGCCCTGTTATGGCAAAAGCGATGGCGTCGGCGACGCTTGATTTACCCCGGCCGTTGCCGCCCGTGACGACGGTTGGATTGCCGAAGGCGAGCTTCACAGGTTCGTTATACGACTTAAAGCCCGACAACGTCATGTCCGTAATTTGAAATGCGTTGATCTGTTTCAAAATGAACCTCCTTTTATACTTCTTTGCGTCTTAGTGTCGGTACATCTGCCATAGGGATTGGTTTTCAGGCCGCTCAAGCCATTCAGATACTGTCGGCCTGTCCACCTCATGGAACAGGCCTAAAAACCGTTCCCGAAAAGCGGAGACGGCAATTCCTCCTTTTGCCGCAAATATCATTTGATAAAACCAGCGGTAGGTCGTGGCAAGAAAACTGTCGGTTGATATATCATCCGGCAGAGACGTACCGGAGCAGAAGCGCTTGCCGCATCGGGAACATATTCCGACGCGGCATAAATATCTGCCAGGCTCACTGCTCAGCGTCCGGTAATGTAAATGCCACTCGATAACCACGAAATGCTGTATCATATGAGACAACAGAATTCCGGGGTCTTCGCTTTCTCGTTCGGGGCAAGTGCAGAATTCAGTTTCCGCACAGCAATTTTTCAGTGGTTCGTCCATCTTTGTTGCCTCCTACTTGTGTTTGTGATATTTGCGGCACATAAATATATGTTGACGCAATCATCATTTTGCTTTAGAGAATTATGGATATCCTTTCTTGTTACGCGGCCCGCTGTGCGGGTTCATCAACAACTTCAAAACTCTCCAGAACGTTGAACACGACCGTATTCTGCTGCCTCACCGAGAACTTCACCTTGTCAAGCCTTGTACCAAAGGAAAGACCCGCCGGTTCGCCTCTGGCGAAAAGCTGAACCCGCTTGCCTGTGCGGTCTTCCAACTCCAGAGTTGTGCTCTTGCCGCTCATGCCGTTTTGCACCTTCAAGCCTGTTACTGTGTATTCATACTGCGGTTCCGGCGCTTTTGTCGGCTTATCCTGCCGTACAGGCTGAGAACTCTCGCTTTGCCGCTCCTGCGGGCGGGACTGCTGCCCGGACTGCGGTGTGGAACCTCCCGTCTGCCGCTGCCGGCTTTGATCTTCGGACGGCTCAGGTGTTTCCGGCGCAGGGCTTTTCTTTGGAACGAGCTGAGCCTGCGCGCCAATCGGTTCGGCATGGGAAAGCCCCAGTCTTTGCAGCATATCAAGATAGGCTTTATCCAACTTGGGCCTTTCACTGCCTTTGATCACGAAGCTCTGCCCGCGGGTTTCGATCGTCACCCATATTGTGTCGTCCATGCTGTAGAGAACTCGTCCGATGCCCCATTGCACTGCAGCGCGCTTCATGCTATCGGACAAACCGCCCTTGATCGGCTCGACGTCGGAATCCTCGGCGCCGTCCCATTTCTGTATCCAGCCGCGGCTCTCAAAATATATTGAAATGCCGCAGATCTGAGATTCTTTTCCCTTTGCGCCATGCCAGGGCTTGAATTCATTATGCCAATTTTCAGGTCCGACAACATCGTCGAGCCTGCTCTGAATGGCGCGGTTTGTGACGTACGGAATCGCGGTTCCGACCATCTTATCCTTTACCATAACCTGAATCCGCCACTCAATGTCCTCCGGTGCAAAGGGTTTTGCCAACAATGCCTGTATTTCTCTCGGTGTTTTCTCTTCCATGCGCTACCTCCTATTCATAAAGTCTTTCAAAGAATGTCCGCTCTCCACCAGAACATCCGTATAATAATAGCTCGCTGGCTTATCCTTCATCTGCTCGAGCAGTTCCCGGAGTTCCCAATGCAGACGATTGTTTCCGCTGGAATATCGGTCATTGTTGTTGGGGATACGTAGGATATACCCGGGCAGCCCGGACAGCCGCGCCGGGTCCTTATACACTGGGAGTGCGTTGTTCCCCATGCAGATGTCGCCAGTTGAATTGACGTTGGAGAACGGATAGCTGTAAAGCTTTGTGCCTTTGCCTAGCCGCTCATTTGGCACAACGCAGACCCGGCATTCGGTCACCTTGCCTTCCTCCGGTAAATACTTGAAGCCAAAAACCAGGCGTGGGAGCGGGAAATGCAGGTACTCCGTTCCGAAATACGTCAAATCCGCGTAAAGCTCCGGATAACGGATGTAATAGTAGTAATGCCTGACCGTCATGGCCATGGCAATGCAGTTTTCCGGCAGAAAACCCGTCGAATGCACCTCGTCGTCATAGCGGCTTGTGAGAAAGCACGCCCCGAGCGTGTCCGGGGAGATGTTCTTCCGGGCAATAATTCCGCCCTTTTTGGTCTGTTCCACAATCACCTCCGCTCGCTCGCTGGCAATGCGGATTATGGTGTCAAAGGACTGGTCCATCAGGCGGCCTCCTTTCTGTCCTCCGCCGGCGGCGGGAGTGCAAGAATATTTTCGTTTTTGCCCAAGATTTCAGTACGCAGGTGTTTAACACAGTATTCGAGTCCGTCGTATATGTCCATCAGTCCACAGGGGACTTCGGACGCGAAGGCAAATTCAGGCCCCATGAACAGCAGGATGCGGTTCCTACCACGATCCGTAGGCAGGAGCTTCCAGTCGAAATCGTAGTCGTAGCTGCCGAAGGAAAGTCCTGAGCGGATTATGTTCTCGAATTTATCCCGGTAAGGATTTTCATCAGGGCTAACCGTGTGCTCAAGCTCATATGACTGGCAGAGCACGCAGAATTCGTCCAACAATGGGTCCATGAAAACCCACGTCTCAATTTCTTCCTCTTGGTTATAGAAGTTATTGGAGTCTGTAAACACGGAGCCGATGCTTTCGTAGGAAAGCTCATAATACATGTCGGCGTCTATTTCCGTATTCCCGTAACTTTTCATCAATCCTTCTGCCATTCCCCGGTCATGGAGCCTTTTGAATAAATAAATGGATTCTATATAGCACGGATACATTTCTTCCACGGCTCAATCCCTCCTTAGCAGAACATTCGCTGTTTGCATGGCTCAGGCTGTGTTTTGGACATGGTGGCGGAAAGCTGGTCCAGCTTGCTGCCAGCGTCGTAAAGCTCTCTGCAATATTCGGAAAACCGATGCAGGTCGTCATCCTCAAAAGCATCGTAATCCAGGTCACCGTACCGAAGCGTTTCACGGCGCAAAAACGGCTTCAGAACATTCTCCAAAAGATATGGATTTACGCCCTCCGTTGACACCGGGGGACCTTCCTGAGCCTGAAAAAAGAGCATAGAAAGCAGTTCCAGATCAAGCTTCACAGCGAATCCTCCTTTTCCACCAGATTGACAACGCAGAGCGCGTAGCGCTCCAGGTTTTCCAGAACTTTTTTTTCCAGCTCGTCGTTGGCATAGGCCTCTTTTTCCCTCGCAAAATACAGGCCGCAGTCCGGCTGAATATCTCCCGCGATCATGGCCACATGCCAGAGCATGTGAGCGCCCATCTCCGCGCCGTTGTCTTTCAGTTCAACGGCAAAGACGGATAATCTCTCTTTTTTATCCTCTATGATTGGATTCAGATTCTCCAAAATGGGACGCATGTGCCGTTTGATCATGTGCTGCTGCATGGCTTTTGCCGCACTGTAGCAATAGAAGAAAAGAGCCGGGTCATCGCATCCGAGCACAACCCCATAAGGCTTGTTCAGTTTTTGCTTCCACGCAAAAGCTGCCGGCTCAAAACGGCTAAAATCCTTTCCCAGCTTTGGCAGCAGGAGCTCTGTGACTATCTGCCATACTTCAAAAAGGCGCGCATTACTGTCGCCTGTGGTTGGGTTTACCGGCACAATTACCGCCAACGGGTTTACTTTCATATTGTTCCTCCTTTTAGGTCAGCGCTTTGAAGCCGTCCGGCGTCAAAACGTTGAAAATCATCTTGTTACTTATTACTTCACGTATTTCCTGTCCCATGTGGATGCCCTTAGAACTGTATTTGTCTTCGGCCTCCACCTGCTTGACCTTGATAATGCGGCCTTTGATAATATGGGGCGTCTCGCAGTCGATGAGGCCGTTGATCATGCCGGAACCACCGATCAGCCCAACCTGGCCGATGGACAGGGGTAAGAGGGGCCGCTTGTCCGCCTTATCCAGCTCGCTGCGGGACATTAGCTTCTTGAAGCTGTCCGAGCGAAGGAGTTGCTGCTCCAGCTCACGCTCATTGAATTTTTCACCCTTGAACACCTCGACCGTCCTGGAGTTCGCCGGAATAGGATACCGGTTTTCCTGCAGGTCGGTGATGCAAGGCAGAGCAGTTGGTTCATACGCCAGTTTTTCCAAAGCGGCCGCGCCCTCCGGGTCGTCTGCACGCCGTTTCCTGATGCCCAATACCGCCGCCTGATTGAATTTCTTAAACTCTACGTCTGTAAAACGCCAAATGGAGAGGTTCGTAAAATTGTCGCACAGAATTCGGCAGATGTCCGGCGTCAGCCGGTAATACGGGACAAGGTAAATGAGCAGCCCGCCGACCATCAGGTGACTAAGGCTTTCTACCAAAAACCTTTTTTCATGCCGCGCGCGGTTTCCGCTCTCGTTGAGAACGGACAGGTATGGCGGATTCAAAAACAGGATGTGAAATGCATCGTTGCTGATCCTGCTGTAGAAAAAGCTTCCCATGCCTACACGGTGCAGGCGGGTCTGCGCTTCCTCCGCGCGGCATTCGTCCAGCTCCACACCGTATGCGTAGCAGTTGTTGCCCTGTGCCAACTGGCGCAGGGCTTTGCCGCAGCCGCAGCATGGATCCAGAAGGTTGCTGGTCACATCCGCCGGAAACTGAATGCCCCGCAGAATGTGCGAGATGTTCTCCGGATCGGTGGGGTAATAGCCGAGCTTTACGTTATTCATCAGCCGTCCGATGATAGTCGCGTCGGTTGTCTGATCTCCGGCCGGCAACCTTTCCGCAAAGCCGGTCAGCGCTTCATAAACAGGCTTATAGGTCATCGACATGAGGTCAAAGCCGGAAAGCCCCTTTTGCAGCTTGCCTGCCGTTCTGGACAGACCGCGTTCTTCGGCTTCCAGCAGCGCAAGGCGGGCCTCCCCGAGGGCGGTCACGATCCTGTCCCGCGTTCGCTGCAGCTCCAGATAGGCTTCCTGCGCCCGGGCGAGCTCTGACTGCCGGTACTTTTCGATGCGGGCACGGGAGACAAGCATCAAATGCGCGCCTTTACCAATAGCCGACCGGGCCTCGCGCAGACGTTCCAGCGCGTAATACCGGTTCTCGGCCTCAGGCTGTGCGGGCATAACCGGCCTCCTCCTGTTTCAACCGAAGCAGGCGGCTGACTACCATGTGGTAGTCCTCGCTCCGCAGCGCTGATAAGCTTATAAAATGGTTTTGATTCATTCTGCCGGAATGGTCGTTCATGTTTTGTATGCGGCGGTAAAGCACGACTTCGCTGCCGATGCAGGGCTGCTCAAGACAAAGCATCAGGCCGTTGCCATCCGACCACATGCCATACAGGTAAACCTCGCCGGACACGGCAATGCCCGCGTAGTTGGAGTGGACCTTGTACTCCCGAAGCTTCAGGTCCTTGGCCAGCACCCGCAAAAAAGCCCTGCCCTTGGCGTGGAACTCCGCTTTTGCGCCGTTCGGCCCGCTCTCACGCTCTCCGTAAATGTATCCGAGGGATTTGGAGAGCAGCTGGGCGAGGCGCTTCATGTTAGCCTGCTGAGATTTTACTGACATACGGTATCCTCCTTATATGAAATGAAGAGGCAAGGGAACACCTGTCCCTTGCCGTCTTCTTCCGGCGGCGTGTGCCGTCGATATTACGTATTCCCACACAGCGTTACGCCGCCGGGCGGATGATCTGCTCCGCGTCAAAATCGAAGAACGGCGCGTTTTCCTCCGGTGTTCCGGGGACCAGCTTCAGCGTGTAGCCGGATTCTCTAGCCAGCTTAAAAAGACCGATTAACCGCTGCAGCTCGAAATCTTCCTGCGACTGAGCGGAATCCTGGGCCGCGCCGTCCGATTTGATAACCGTATCGACGTCGGACTTGGCGATTTCCTCCCGGAGCTTTGTGCCTTCATCCTTTTTAGCTTCCCCGGTTTCAGAAACAGAAGAAAATTCAGCGTCAACCGCCTCGTTTTCATCGCCGGAGGGCGCCGTCAGGGACAGCCACCAGGCCTTTAGTGAGGAGGCAATGAGCAGGCGCAGCAGCCCGCGCTTTTTCGGCTTCAGGTTGATGACCTCTCCGGCCTTGACCTCGCTGATTTCACTGATAGCTACCGTCAGGCTGCCGGTTTCCACATAAGCCGCCGAAAGGAAGCAGGACACCGCGGCGCTGACGGAGGCAAACACCTCCGCGGCGCTCACCCGTCGGGCAATCAGCTTTTCGCAGATTACGGTCGAGCACTCAATATCCGACGCCCGGATGGTGTCGGCGGCAACCGTGCCGGCGTGAATAACGCCGCTCCCGCAGATGTGCTTGGCCTTCACGCCGTAGGTGACATTCAGGCAGCCGTGGACGATCAGATTTTCCGTAACAACGGATTCATAAGCAACAGTTTCTCCCTTGGGCACATAAATAGTTTTCATAGTAAGGCTCCTTTAAATTTAAAATTACAGGCTTACGCCGCCTGCTTATATTTTCCTGGCCGCATGGGCAGCACAATTGAATAGTTATATTCGTCGGCCCGCAGCACCATCGGCGCATAGGGCGAGGACAGCTCCAGACTGATATTTTCATACTGCTCAAAATGCTTCACAGCCTCCAGCAGATGCCGCACGTTGAAGCAAATATCCGTCTGGCAGTCGCAGCCGAAGCCAACGTCGGCGGTAAACGTTCCGGCACCGGACTCCACATACAGCTTTCCGCGCGTAAACGCCACCGGCTGGCGTTCCGGTATTTTTATGAATTCGCTCAGATAGGATACTTCCTTGCTGAAATATTTCGGCGATACAAGATACCGTTCGCGGCAACAGGTCGGAACCACGTTCTGTGGAATCAGTCCATCTGGTGTAAGGAGATGCATAACCTGCGTAACACTGCCTCCGGTAATCCGGACAAATTTCTTGCCTATAGCCAGCGCGAGCGTACCGGAGGGAAACAACGCCGCCCAATGCTTGAAGGTCTTGACCGGCAGGACAAAGGGCTCCTCCGCACAAAGCTCCGGGTCGATGGAAACCGCCATACGGTATCCGTCTACGCAGTAGACCTGGTTCTCCAGAAACCGTACTCCTCTGACCGCAGCCCGTTCGCTTTTTTCATCCGCCGCGTAGCGGACGGAAGTGACACGTTCCAGCAGTTTTTCCGCATCCGCCGTATAGCTGTGAATTGGCTCCACCGCCGGGCATTCCGGAAAATCGTCCGACGGGTAAGCCCCGAGCGTGCTTTGCCGGTTCAGGCACCGGATGGTCACCTTACCCTCGCCCTTCTTCTCTTCGGCTTTAAGAGAAATCTCCATCTCCCCGGAGAGCGTACGGGTCATCTTCACAAGTTCTTTGGTATAGCTGAACACCAGCGAGAACGCGGTCCCCGAAGCCGGTATTTCGATGCTGACCCACTGATCCAGATCGCTTGCCGTCAGTACGCAGTGATCCGGGGAAAAATCCGCTTTGACCTCCTCCAGCTGCGGTATGGCCGAACGATGCGTAAGCTTGTGGACTGTGCTCAGCGCGGTATAAAAGGTTTGTGCGTCGACTGCGCTTTTCATGCGGCTTTCCTCCGTTTCTGTACGGTGGGCTTCACGTTGACCGTCAGCGTTGAAAACGTTGCCTGACGAACCGTGGTGCTGCCCAGCGCCAGTATGTTGTACACCATATCCACCACCGCCGTCGCCGCCGTGATATTGGCCGCCATGCTCTGGGGAGCGGAGACGGAGGCCTCTGCGCAGCTAAGCTCGGTGGGAAATTTGTCCGTATCCTCCAGCACATCCGGGTAAAGGTTCCCGATAGGCTTATAATAGGTTTTGCCTGCGCGCCGGATACCGCAGACCACCTGGCCTGTATGTTCACCGTTGCCAGCATCGATGTAAATGAGCTCTTTCGCCTGTATGAAAAACTGATGGCAGAGCCGACGGCTCTTGTTGTTGTCAACAGCGCCCAACAGAATGACCTGTTCACGGATTTCGGTGCCGTCGTAGTATCCTCCGCTCCGCCAGACCTGCGGCGTCAGCAGCTGCTTGAGCTGCTCCTCACTCTCGATAAAGGAGGGCAGATACTCTGTTTCAAGGCCAAAGACCGTGGAATAACGCTCTGCCAGCACTTTCGCCTTGTTCTCGCCCAGATCGGCGGGGGTGAAGTTCTGGCGCACAAGGTTTTTAGGCTCAATTACATCACCGTCGCAGATAATAAAGCGCACGGGTCGGTCGAGGGCGTACAGCAGCCGGTAGAGATGCGGCGCGATGTGGCCTCCGGTGCCGCCAGCGCCCAGCATGACGATCTTGACCGGACGGGTTTGTGAAAATTTCATTCTTCTATCGCCTCCGAGAGCACCAGTGAAAGCAATTCGCGGCTGAGCTCCCGCCGGCATTTCGTCACGTTGTCCAGCCATCCGGCGGGAAATTCTTCACCCAGGCTCTCAAGCACCAGAGCCGGGTCAATGTTCTGATAGGTTCCGCCGCAGGAGTATCGCGCCGTGATTTGCGGGAGATACCGTTCCAGATGCCCCACGACGAAATACAGCCGGGTGGCTCTTTCGTCTTCGTCATCCATCCAAGAGAACTTTGCGGCCATACTGTTGTGGGAATGGATATCCGCATAGTGCAGATAACGCTCCTCCGGCAGGGCGCTGCCCCGCAAATCGGCACTAATCCGTGCCTTGCCGACGACCTGCCTAGGGACGAGTACCTCATAGCACTCGTTTTCCCGGTCCCAGTAAATGTGCGCCAGTGCTTCAAATTCCTCCGCCTCATTCATGAAGTAACGAAAAAATGAAATGATCTGCCACAGCAGTTCCCGGGGGATAAGAGGCAGAGCCGGGGTAAACCCGGCTCTAACCTCAGACAGCTCGACGACGTTGTTTTTGGGTGCGATAAAATCGCCCATTTCTGTTTTCCGAAGCTCATAAATCCTGCCGTCTCTGGCGGGAAACAGGCAGATGGGCTTGTCGGAGGCTTCCGCTTCCTCTGGAGAGACAAAAATGCCTTTGTAACCGGCGATACCCTTGCTCTGGGCCGTAACTTTGGGTTTCACGAGGCAATCCGGACTTTTCTCCTTGCTCTTTTTCAGACCGTCCAAAAAGGCCTTGGAGCGTTCGATTTCTTCCTTGACAGCGATGATGGTGGAGTCCTTGGGGTCGGTGATCAGTTTGGTGGTCTTTCCGTACTCCACTGTCCAGGATACTTTTTTTCCTTCTGCGAGCTCAGGGAAATCGTCGGACTTGGCAATCCGGAGTTCCTCGAAGGTCATGGAGGTATCCTGAATATCCTCCTTTGCGCCGCCGTAGGAGAAAACTGGAAGTTTCTCAAACAGGGATTTGGTTTCCTGCTGTGCGAATGCAGCTTCGATCAGGTTGCCCCCGCTCTGCTCCGCTTCGGGTTCGGTTTCAGCTGCTTCCTTCTTGGGGGGCGATACAAGTACCTCAGGCTTTTTTTCGAGCGGCGGAGCTTCCGGATGCCTGACCGGAGTTGCAGGCACCGCAAAGGGGTTTGATGCACTGGGTTGACCTCCGCCGCCAAATATGGCGTCAATGTCAAGGCCGTCGTCGTCCAGTTCTGCGAAATCTGTGCTTTCAGGTTCCCTCATGTAGTGGTTCCTCCTTTAATTTTTGTTTGGACGCAAAAAAAGACCGCAACGGCCTATACAGGCAATTACGGTTTTCTTGGTCCATATTTGTATTCTTGGTTCGTCTGCGGGACTCCAAGGGGCGCACTGCTCCCCGGTTGTTTATCCGCCCTCAATGACTCCGCCCTTGAATACGCTTTCAGTGTAGCATATTCCCACATACCAGTATAGGTGGATTATTTCCACAGGAGAAAGTTTGAAATATGATGTGGATTGACCTGATGAACAAGCTGAAAGCGCAGGCCAAAGAAATTATTTTATCGGGACTGATATTCTGATAATAATGGAAGCGGAAGCCGCCTTTGTTGTCATAGCTGTCTCATATATTATTCACTTTTGTTCATATATAAAATGTTTTGTGCTTCATCCATTTACAAGCGTTTCGCCGTTAGGCTTGCGCAGAATGGTGAGCCGATAGAACACAGCGACAAATTATTAGTTAACACGCTCAGACGCAGTTTCGGAGGGTTACATTGGGTCTATTTAACGGATAAACGGGATTGGCAGGCTTGCCCCATGAAAAAGGATTGCTTGCGCCAGTGCCTGGGAAGCAGATTCCCGTAAACTGGAACGCAACTATTTTGACCCTACGGTCCGCTGCGATCTGGACAGGCAGGACAGTGGGGACTATCTTCACGCTCTGCGGCTTCGGCAGATTTGGTGCGGGGGTACCTTTGCCATCCAAAAATGGAGCCACAACTTAACACGCGTCTTGCGACGAGGACAGAGAGGCAGCGGAGGACCGCTGCCTCTCTGTCCTCATTCAAGCGGAATGTGGCGGGAAACTCCCGGCAGCCGAAGCAGGGCTGATGATAACACTGTCCTTGATCTGTTTCCAGTCATCCATTCCATGAATGGATGGAAGGTCGCCCGTTTGTGGATAAATCCATGCAAGCTTTTGATTGATTCTAAAACAGATTTGTTGTATTATATTACTATTATCTCTTGCGGATATGTACCGAAAATTGAAGAATATTACAATGTTTATACCTGCGTCGATGACTGTTCTGAAAAACACTCAGGCCTCGTTTGAACTCATGGCCAAAGCTCTTTCCCAAATCAGGGTAAACCCTTTTATTTATGTCCATCTGTCACTCTTCTCATATTACCATTCCCGCATCATTCAATATTCAGTAAATAAATCAGTTATTTGGTATTCCGGATGTAATGAAAGGAAATGAAATATGAATCTGTTTCAAATAGAGTATTTTATGGAAGTAGCTAAGTACTTAAACTTCACAACAGCTGCAAAAAACCTATTCATTTCACAGCCAGCGCTTAGCAAAGGAATTTCAAGACTGGAGGATGAACTTCAGGTCAAACTGATTGAAAGAACTACGCACTCTGTCCGTCTGACCACGGCGGGAGCGGTGCTGTTTAAGGAATTTGATGCAATCGGCAAGCAAATTAATCTGGCGATTGATAAAGTATATCAGGCCGCGCAAGGACAGAGCGGAAGTATTTCCATTGGCTGTCTCAGTTCTATCAACATAGATTCTTTTTTGCCGCAGATGCTTGAAAAATTTTCCGCATCACATCCTGAGGTGAAAATAACGCTGGAACGTCTAAGTTTTAAAACCTTGCGTGAAAAATTACAAAATCATAATTTGGATGTTATTTTTTCTCTTTCTTTTGAAATGGAAGAAATTTACGGAATTCATCAAAAAGAGGTATGCAAGCGGAAGGAATGCATCGTGTTATCCAGCGCCCATCCCATCTCAACGGAGATGAAGTCTGACTTATTATCCCTTCAAAATGAGCCTTTACTCCTTATTTCAAAAGATGAGACAAAGGGCTTTCAAAAAATACTGACTGATCTGGCTGAATTTTTAGGATTCATGCCTCAGATTGAACGTATTGTCCCCAATATGGATACGCTGTTTAGTTATCTTGATCTGGGGATGGGTTGGGCGATTTTAGACAGAAGCATTGAGTATAACAATAATAAGTATAAATTTGAATTTATTGATTTTCCGGACAACAAGGGAATATTTAATATATGCTGCGCGTGGAAAACAGATAATTTAAATCCGGTTATCCCTTATCTGCTTGATGCAATTCCGGAACCGTTTGACTCCGCGAGATCGTCGTAAGGCCGCAAGCTCTGTTCCGGACAAGGTGAGGAGGATAGGGCCCGTAAGTTGTTATGTGGCTCCGCTTGAATGAAAACCTGGCTCCCCCATTTCGCGTTTCACAGCGAAGTGGGGGAGCCAGGTTTTTTGCTTGGCGGGACAGCGCCAAGTGATATGGACATGGTTTAATCAGTCTGTTGCCCGGTAAACCGGTTTTTTTATTGTAAAGCTGCCTTAAAGTGTTCCGTATCCTCAATCTTTTTGGTCAGGGTGATACAAACGGCTCCAATGGCGGCAGGAATCGCAATGGTTCCAAAGGTAATGTTGACCGGGATGCCTGCTGTAATCAAAATGCCGATCAGTATGGGAGCCAAAACGCTGCCAATGCGCCCGATTCCGGAACCCCAGCCTAAACCGGTGCCGCGCATAGACAGGGGATATGATTGCGCTGTGAAGGCAAAGGTTAAAAGATTTGGAACATTTAAGAACATGCCCATTACAAAAATCAAAACAACAAAAACATTTTGATCCATTTTAATGGTGGTAAGCAGCACGCAGATTGCCGACGCGATGTAGATGATGGTCATTACTTTTTTCAGCCCGAGCTTATCTGCCAACAGGCCTGCCGCCAGAGCGCCGACCAGTCCTCCGCAGGAATAGACAAGGGTGAATACCAGACCGGAGGTAAAGGAATATCCCATCATTGTCATTAACTTGGGCATCCAAGTCATAATTCCAAAGGCCATATACATATTACAGAAGAACATAATCCAAATCAAAATAGTATTGCGCGCTAATCCATTTTGAAACAGATTCCATAGCGTACCTTTGGTTTTATCAAACGAGTTGATTACATATTCATCCGAAGGCGTAGGGGAAAATTCGGGATTGGCTTTTTGAAGAAGTTTCGCAATTGTCTTTTGTTCGCCTCTTTTAATGTAAAAAATCATAGATTCGGGGTAGAAAAAATAAATCAGAAGTGCGACAACGATAGGCAAGAAGGAAAAAAGATACATGGTGTGCCATGTTGTAAAAGAGAGCAGCAGTACGCCAAGCAAGGTGCAAATTGTTTGCCCAAAGCCGCTGCCAAAGCTTGTACAGGTCACAAGAAAATTCCGCTTTGATTTTGGAGAATACTCCGACAAAACCGCAGTCGCCAGAGGGATGACTGCCGCCATTCCGAAACCGCCTAAAAATCGAAACACTGCAAAAACCTGAATATTCTCAACCACGCCGCAAAGGCCGGTAAATACAGAATAAAACGATATTCCCATTACCATCACTTTTTTACGGCCGAATTTATCCGCCAGCATTCCGCAGATAATTGCGCCAAAAATCATGCCGAAGGTTGCCGCGCTTGCGAGAAGACCGGTTTGTGTGGCGTCTAGCCCCAAATCCTGCATCAGCAGGGTCAATGTAACACCATAAACTGCCATATCATATCCGTCAAAAAATGTGGCAAAAATACCAAAAATAAAGACGCTGAGAAAAAATGCGTTGAATTTTCCACTGTCAATGACACTGTTTACATTTACTTTATTCATCAATGTTTCCCTCCAGAATGAATGATTTTATAAAGATATCTGACCCTCATATGTGGTTTACGGATATAATTTAAATAGTCTGGCGGCATTGGAAAAATAAATTTTTTCTTTTTCTTCCCTGGTCAACGGTGTATTTTCGATCAGGTTTACCGCTTCTCTGGGATCAATAAAGGGATAATCGGCAGCAAATAGAATATTATCAATGCCGATTGCCTGGATTGCGCAGCGCATGGTCTCTGGCTGCCATAGCCCGCTTGTCGTAATCGTGAGGTTGTTCTTTGCATAATAAGAGGGTTTGTGCTTGAGTCTTCCCGTGCGAAAGCCGCCGGCTGTCGTATAGCCTTCATCAATACGACCCAATTCATATGGGATCATTTCGCCCATATGGCCCAAAATCATTCGCGCCTTTGGGAAAGCGTCAAAGATACCGCTGCATAATACCCGCATCCCATGTGTGCCTGTTTCGACATTCCAGTTCCATGTTGGGCCAAGCATTTCGGGGTAGCCATCAAAGATTTTTATTTGATCCGGAAGGGAATCATACGGATGCAAATAAATGGGCACGTCCAGTGCTTCTGCACATTCCCACAACGCCCAGTATTCTTTCTGGTCTAAGTAATTCCCGTTGGTATGCCCGTTCACCAGTGCCCCCCGAAAGCCGAGCTTTGTGACGGCACGCTCCAGCTCAGCGGCGGCCGCCGCGGCATTTTGCGTCGGTATTGCTGCATAGCCAAAGAATCTGCCGGGGTATTTTTTAATTAGCTCTGCCTGGCAGTCGTTGATGTCCCGCGCCGTGGACACCGCCTCATCGACATCCAAAATACCCTGTATTCCGGGTGAGCCGAAGGACAGCAGATGAACGGAGATGTCATTGATGTCCATCTCCGGAAGCCGATAGTTCTCAAAGGCTTCTACACCAATACGGGGCATGACCTGGGATTCCAGTATGGCGGGATCCGCAAAGATTGGTGGATTGGTTCGCTCGTTTAATTTTTTTCTGATTTCTTCATTAATTGGAAGGGCCCAGTGCTCCTCAACAGCAATTTTCTTCATTTGTGTCTCCTTTTTCATTTAAATTACCGGGATTGGGGTACACAGATCATCCCGGTTTCTCTGCGTTGATTTCCCTGCAACTGATCCTACATCTTTAGAATTGAATTTGGAAATACACAATACATATTAACATATAACAAAAAATTATAAAGAGGCGCGAAGCTATTGAGCAATATGCCTAAAACGAATAGAATAGGGTCTATTCCATAGAAAAGACGCCGAACGGATGAGTATCGTTCGGCGTCTTCGTTTGGGGAGCTTTAGCGGAACAGAATCACCGACAGCTGATGGTGTTCTTTTACAAAAGAAGGAGCTGGTGCACATCTGCACCAGCTCCTTTGCAATAAAATTACTCAGATACCTAAAAGCTGCATTCTCAGAGTCGGAAGATCCTCCGAAATAACATCCCAGACAAGTTTAAGATTTACGCCCTCATAGTCATGGACGATACGGTTTCGCAGTCCGTAGATGGAACGCCACGGGATTTCCTCGTGCGCGGAAGTAAACTCCGTATCCAGCTTATTGATCAGTTCTCCCATCTGGCTCAGGTTAAACACGCAAGCCTCCACAAGCTTTGTGTCGGCGGAAAAGCTGTCATAATCCTGCCCGGGGCAGTATTCCAAGATCTTGTCTATATAGCCGACCAGCTTTTGTACGATAATCTCATTTCTCATAGAGTGTTACTCCCGTATCGCGGATCTCACGCTCAATGCGGGACTGCGGCTCAATGTGCGAGACATCAAACACATCCACGTCCTTGTGCAGCGCACTGCGAAGCTCCTCGGAAAGCCCAACGAACCGCAGCCCACGCAAACCGCTGTCTACCAGCAGATCCACATCGCTTTTCTCCGTGGCGACATTTTTTCCGTAGGAACCAAAAAGAACAGCACGCTTCACACCGTACAGGGCAAAAACCGGAGACAGGATGCTCCGCAGATCGTCAATAGAATAAATCTGTTCCAATTCTTCACCCTCCTTTGCTTACTAAAAATATATCACATTCTTTCGCCGACATCAAGCGGTTACTGTCGATATCATATGCGGTCGCTTACCAGATTACTGACAATTTCTTCTCCGGCAAGCTGGCTGGTGCGGTAAATCTTCTGGCAAAAGCTTTTTAGTGAGAAATCCATTCCCGCGCAGCCCATATCCAGAAGGATGCCCGTAACGGTGAACTTTCGGGCTATTTGGTGTTCACGTAGCTGATCCGCAAAGGCATTCGGAAGCGCACACTCGCCGTCGGTAATGAAAACGATATCCGCATTCTCGAATCCCTCCTCTTCCATCAGATGCAGCGCCTCCCGGAGCGGCGTCTCAAAGTTGGTGCCCCTGGCCAGAAAACACTCGGCTGCCGCCAGTTTTTGCTCGGCATGATACTCTCCCGGCAGAAACACATCGGTTTTGAATCTGCTGCCGCCCGAGAAGTGGATCAACGCGAACTTCCGGCCTCCTTCAGCCGCGATTTCCAATAGTGTCATTGCAACGGCCTTCGCCCAGGCCTCGGCGTCGCCTCTGGTCGAATCAGATTCGTCGATGCACACGATCACATCGCCCGCGCCCTTGTGGATGGGTTCCCGGCGCAGGTATTGCTTAATCTGCCTTCGTTGATATTTTTGCAGAAACAGCGGCACCGTCTCCGACATCGCCAGCATAGCGAGCTCTGAGGTGATGGTGCGGGATAAATCGTTTCCGAGTTCCAGCGCATATTTTTCGCCGCGCCCGAAGGCATAGCTGTTTTTCTTGCCCTGCGCAAATATCTCGCGGAAACGTCCCAGGTATTTTGAAATGTTCACCAGCGTCTCGCTTTTACGCACCTGAGCCAGAAGCGCCATATTCATCGGTGTGCGCTCCATGCTGCCCGGCTCGTCGCTCCAGGCGCCAATGATGCTCTGCACCTCTTCGGCCTTTTCGCAAGCCGCCTGAACCGCCGAATCAACCACAGTGCTGACAGCCGCCTTATTCTGCGTCAGGTACGTGTCGACCATCTTGGAAACCGCCTGTACCTGCCGCTGCTTGCTTTCCGACTTATTGGCAGCGTCCACAACGGCCTGCTCCAACGTACCGTTTTTGGATGCCGAAGATTGCAAACGTTCCAGCAGCTGAGACAGCTCCTTTTTCGCCGCGTTCTCCACAGATTCCAGCTTCTCAAGGGTGTTCAGCGCGTTTTTCCCGCCGCCGGCGTTTTCAAGAAGACTGTCCAGCTCCCCGGACACTTTCTGGATAAACTCCGTAGCGGCTTCGTATGCGGGCAGCTCGCGGCCCTCGCAGATGCTTTTAATCGTCGGATAGTCCTCGCTTTGCACCACATGATCCAAAATGTGCGCATTGAATTTTCTGGCGGCCGCCGTCAGCGTTTCCTCCGGGTTGCGGCGCGGATTCAGAGAATAGAAGGACTGATATACGTCCCTTGACAGTGCGGGAAAGCTGCGTAGCTTTTCCGATGCCGTAGCCTCCAGAGCATCCATTTCCGAATCACCGCCCCGGAGATCAGTATAAATGCTATCCTCCAGCCGGGTGGATTTCAGCACGCGGTCCATCTGGGCAGGTTTTGCCGGACGAATCGCGCCCCATGCTGAGCTGAGCACGTCCGTTATACTATGGAATGCTTTCATAATGCTTGCCGTCCCTTCCTCGCCTGCCATTCCTCAATAATCACCTGAGCCCCGCTGACGCTCATTTTAAAGTGCGGAAAACGGTATTCCATCAGAGAAACAGCATCCTGAAGCTGCATGTCGGAAAGAGCGTCTAAATAGGAAAAGTAAGCGGCTTCGCGCTCGGCCGCATCCAGAGCAAAGGTTTCGGCCTGATTCAGCAGCCATGCCGTAACGCCGTTGAGGCAGACCATCCCGCTGACCTGCGAATCGCAGCTACCAATCACGCACAGGTCGCAAGGGCAGCCCTGCTCGCTGGTGGCGAGCTCCTCGGCCAGCCGTGCTATGTAATACCCCAGAGTGATTTGGCCTGATGCCGAGCTAAGGTTATTTTGTGCAGTCATGCTTTCCTGCGGCACGCACATATCCCTGTGCTCCATTGCGGAAGAATTGTTAGTGTTCATCTTATGGCCTCCCCTTAATTGATTCAATGCTCTCGCGCTCCCGCCTTGCATCATTTTCAAAATTTTCTCGTGCGATCTGTTCCGCCTCTTTGTGCATACGGCTAACCTGTTCGTCGTAACCCACAACCGAATCACCATGGCGGTCAAATATGCTATCAGAGGCAGCTTCCATCATTTCTGTGATGCGGTCCCGGTAAATACCGGATTTTACATTGGAGTCCTCTCGAAGCTGCCCAGCCGTAGGCGTCTCGAATCTCCTCCACGGATCGATAGTCCTCCAGCTCCGCAAATACGGCGGCGCTATTGGCCGCAGCTTTGCTTCTGGTATTCAGCTTTTTCTTGCGGTATTGGGCCAGCGCGTCTTTTATGTACTTCTGCGCCGTACGGATATCCTTTCTGAGTGCTTCAATCTCTCGCTTTTCCTCCTTTGCCTCAGCGTTTTCGTTTCGAGCCCAGAAATCCAGTACTTCTTGCTTTGATGTTAGACTCATGTTGTCACTCCTTATCGTGACTGGCCATCCAGTCGCGGAGCACCTGACGGGCCAGAGAATCGTTTGCCCACAGCTCGGGAAATTCGTCCTTTAAATATGGAGCTGCGCCAAACATGTTGGTCCTGCTGCTTTCGCGTAAAGCGTCAAGAAACTCCGTATATTTCTCGCGTTCCTGCTGCGTAATATTTTGATTCATTCTGTAGTCTCCTTAATTTTTAGATATGGCGTGGGGAGGTTTTCCCTCCCCACGCCAAAAAAATGTTTAACCCGGCCAGTTGGGATCGCTAAAGTCCGGAATAAAATCATCCGGCGGCGTGCTGGCCTGCACGCTGGAAGTAGCGCCGGCTTGTTGTCCACTGCTATCGCCATTCGGTTTGGAATCGCCGAAATAGACGTTATCGGCGACAATTTCCGTGCTGCGGCGCTTGCCGCCGTCCCGATCCGTCCAATCGCGGACCTGAAGGCGGCCCTCCGCAACAGCCATACGCCCCTTGGTAAAATGCTTGCTCACAAACTCTGCCACGGCCCGCCACGCAACGACGTCGATGAAATCCGTTTCTTTCTCGCCGGCAGCGTTTTTATAATCCCGGTCGCAGGCAAGCGTAAAATTGCACACCGGTACGTCGCCGACATAGCGCAGCTCCGGGTCGCGGGTCAGCCTTCCCATGATAACGCTTCTGTTTAGCATAGTGGTATCCTCCTGATTTTTATTGCAGCGCCGCCAGCTGATCCAGCGGCGCATAGGTAAAGCCTACCGTCTGGTGGGCTTCCTTGCTTGCTTTCTCCAGATCGTTCAGCAGCTCGTCAACCAACTGACGTTCGGCGTTGGTCTGGACGTTTGCCCGCAGATCGTTCTGCAGCTGATACAGCCGTACAAACTCCGAACGGAATTTGATAAGCGCCTTGTTGCCTGTAGCGTCCTTTGCGGCTTGGAATTCCTCCAGCACCTCGGCCGCCATGGCGCGGATGTCGTTTACCTTGTCCTGCATGGGATTGATGCACAGGCGGTTGAGTACGGCGCCGACAATCGCGCGGTCTCCGGGCTTCTGCCAGAGATAGCAGCGCAGTACCAGCAAATCCCAGGCGTCAACCGTCTGCCGCCCCTCCAGCCAGGCCTTTGCCTGAACAATCGATCCATAGTTGAGCAACTTCCGATCCGAT
>Ga0316604_10000193_pt1 | contig 93139 bp, 81 predicted proteins | sample OWC_soil_day20_C_FD_207650 | JGI IMG/M metagenome (GOLD analysis project Ga0316604, IMG submission 207650) | Wetland soil microbial communities from Old Woman Creek delta, Ohio, United States - OWC_soil_day20_CT | ecosystem: Environmental > Terrestrial > Soil > Wetlands | place: USA: Ohio... | reverse complement strand
CGAGGTCGGGGAGCAGCACCAATACCTCACCTTCCTGTTGGCCGATGAAATGTTCGCCATCGGCATCCTGTCGATCCGGGAAATCATCGAGTACGGATTCGTCACCGACGTGCCGATGACGCCGCCGTTTATCCGCGGCGTCCTCAACCTGCGCGGCGCGGTGGTGCCGGTGGTCGACCTGGCGCTGCGCTTTGGGCGTGTCGCGCAGGAGAACAGCAAGCGCACCTGCATCGTCATCGTCGAAATCGAAGCGGCCAACGGTAGCCAGCAAATGGGCGTGGTCGTCGATGCGGTGAGCGAAGTCCTGGAAATTCCGGCGAGTGAGATCGAGCCGCCGCCAGAATTCGGCGCGCGAATTCGCAACGACTTCATCAAGGGAATGGGCAAAATCAACGGCAAGTTCGTCATCGTCCTCGATCTGAATCGGGTGATGTCGATCGAAGAGGTGGCGGTCGCCGCCAATCTCGGAAGAATGGAGGCGCCAGTCGCGGCCGCTTGAGCAGTACCAGCAGAGTTGTTGGTCGGCAGGAGATCGCCGGTCAATAGCTTTCGCCCGTTAAGATACGAGTCGGCGCGGCCAGATCACTCGCCAGTGCCGCGGTTCTGGATCAACCGCCCAATTCACCGAAAAAAATAGAATCGAGTTTGCCTGATGGTCGAACCGGCCCCCATTTCCGATCAGGAGTTCGCGCTGTTCCAGCGCCTGATTTACAAGATCGCCGGCATCAGCCTCTCCGATGCCAAGAAGATCCTGCTGGTCGGCCGCCTCTCGCGCCGGCTCAAGGCTTACGACTTCGCGACGTTCTCGCAATACTACCGAATGGTGGCCACTGGCGAGTACCCCGATGAAGTTCAGACAATGGTCGATCTGCTGACCACCAACGAAACCTACTTTTTTCGCGAGCCGCAGCACTTCGCCTTCCTGCGCGACGAAATCATCGGCAAGCGCAGCAACGTCTCGTCGTCCTTCCGCGTCTGGAGCGCAGCCAGTTCGAGCGGCGAGGAGTGCTATACGCTGGCGATGGTGCTCGCCGAAAATCTGCCGAACACGCCGTGGGAGATCGTCGGCTCGGACATCAGCACGCGGGTGCTTGAAAAGGCGGCGACCGGCCATTACTCGCTCGATCGGACCGACGGGATTCCGCCTGGCTACATGGCCAAGTACTGCCTCAAGGGCGTTCGTTCGCAGGCCGGGAGTTTCCTGATTGCCCCGGAGCTGCGCAAGAAAACGAGTTTTCTGCAGATCAATCTGATGAATCCGGTCAAAGCCAATATCGGCGAATTCGACGTCATTTTCCTGCGCAACGTGATGATCTACTTCGATCTGCCGACCAAGGCGCAGGTCGTTCGCAACCTGCTGCCACGACTCAAATCCGGAGGCCACCTGATCATCGGGCACTCGGAAACGCTCAACGGAATTTGCGATGAGCTCGAAGCCGTGCGTCCGACGATCTATCGCAAGCCATGAATGCGCCGGTAGAATGCTTGTCCGTTGGCCTTCGGGCTGCGGAGTGGGACGCCGAGGCTCAACTCAGGAGTAATGATGACTGACAAAATCAAGGTGCTGATCGTCGATGACTCGGCGCTCGTCCGACAGGTCATCGCCCAGGCACTGTCCACCGACGCCGAGATCGAAGTGATCGGCGCCGCATCGGACCCGATCTTCGCGATGCAGAAGATGAAGGCTCAGTGGCCGGATGTATTGGTGATCGACATCGAAATGCCGCGCATGGATGGCATTACTTTCCTCAAGAAAATCATGGCGCAGCGTCCGACGCCGGTGGTGATCTGCTCGTCGCTGGCCGAGGAAGGTGCGCAGGCGACCTTCGAGGCGTTGGCGGCGGGGGCAATCTCGATCATCACCAAACCCAAGATCGGGCTCAAGAGTTTTCTCGAAGACGCGTCGAACGACATCGTTCAGGCCGTGCGTAGCGCGGCGCGCGCCAATATGCGCGCAGTGCGCAGCGGCGCGGCGCCGAGCCGTTCCGCCATCGCCGAGCCCCCCGCCAAATTGACCGCCGACGTTATGCTCAGCGCTGCCGGCAACCGGGCGCTGGTGCGCACCACCGATCAGATCGTGGCGATCGGCACCTCCACCGGGGGGACGCAGGCGCTGGAGGCTGTATTGACCAAATTGCCGGCGACTTGCCTGGGAATCGTCATCGTCCAGCACATGCCCGAGAAATTCACGGCGATGTTTGCCGAGCGTCTGGACAGTATTTGCCAGATCGAGGTGCGCGAAGCCCGGAATGGCGATCGCGTCATTCCCGGCCGCGCGCTCATCGCCCCCGGCGGCCGTCACATGATGCTCAAACGCAACGGGGCGCAGTACGTGGTCGAGGTTGCCGATGGCCCGGTGGTTAACCGCCACAAGCCGTCGGTCGACGTGCTGTTTCGCTCGGCTGCCAAATTCGCCGGAGCGAACGCGTTGGGGATCATCATGACCGGAATGGGCGACGACGGCGCGCGCGGGATGAAAGAAATGCACGACGCCGGTGCCAAAACGATCGCCCAGGACGAGGCCAGTTGCGTTGTTTTCGGGATGCCCAAAGAGGCCATCAAACTCGATGCGGTCGATCAAACCATGGCGCTCGAGCAGATCCCCTCGGCGATTGTCAGCTTCAGCCGAGGGCGCTGAAACGGCGGTGCTTTATGTTCAGTCGTAGCCGGGGTTCCCAAGACGCCCGGTGCCTCCGGTACGTCTGGCGGAACAGCGCGTTATGGCGAGCCACAGCCGCCGAGTCGACTCCGTAATTGCCGCCGTTTCCTTCGGTTTGTACGGATGCACAAAAAAGAATGTGCATGTGAGTATGCGAACATAGGCAGGCCGGTCGCCGGCCAGCGAAATCACTTTCTTTTAATTCAGGCCGAGGAAACTGCGATGGCTAAAACAATATTGGTGGTCGACGATTCCGCCTCGATGCGGCAGGTGGTGGGGATGGCGCTCAAGGGCGGCGGCTACGACGTGATCGAAGCGTGCGACGGCAAGGACGCGCTCGCCAAGCTCTCCGGCCAGAAGATCCATCTGGTGATCAGCGACGTCAATATGCCCAATATGGACGGCATCACCTTCGTTCGCGAGCTCAAGAAGATCGCGACCTACAAGTTCATGCCGGTGATCATGCTGACCACCGAAGGGTCTGACGAAAAGAAGAAGACGGGTCAGGACGCCGGCGCCAAGGCGTGGGTGGTCAAGCCGTTTCAGCCCCAGCAGTTGCTGGCGGTGGTCTCCAAACTATTGATGTGAGGCGGCGATGAGCACTCAGGTCGAATACGCGGGTAAGGGCGCGCGGGTGATGCTGTCAGGCGAACTGACGATCTACAGCGTGACGGAAATCAAGTCGGCGCTGGCCGAGGCGATGGGCAGGGCGAGCGAAATCGAGGTCGATCTGTCGGGGGTCACCGAGATCGACACCGCCGGTCTGCAGCTGATGCTGATCGTCAAGCGCAATCCGGGCAGCGACGTGCGCTTCGTCAATCACCCGCCGGAGGTCTTGCGGCTGGTTGACCTCGCCAACCTGGGCGGCGCACTCGGCGACCCGCTGTTCATTGCGGCGAGCCAATCGTGACGTTGGAAAAAGCAGGGTTAACCACTGAGCACACGGAGGGCACGGAGAAGAACTTCAGTTTCCTGGTTTGCTAATGGCTCAGATGTTGGGTCATTGGTCAAAAAACACGACTTCTTATTGCTTTTCCTCCGTGTTCTCTGTGTTCTCCGTGGTTTCGAATTGAGGGTTTTATCATGAGCAATGGATCGGACGTTCTGGCACAGGCGCTGGGTACCTTCATGGAGGAAGCCAGCGAGTTGCTGGCGCAGATGGAGGAGATCCTGCTGCGCGCTGAAGACGGCGCGTGCGGCGAGGATGACCTCAACGCACTGTTTCGCTGCGCGCATACGATCAAGGGTTCGGGCGGGCTGTTCGGCCTCGACGAGGTCGTGCGCTTCACGCATGTCGTCGAGAACGTTCTCGACCGACTGCGCCGCGGCGAGATGCATTTTTCGAGCGAGCTGATTAGCCTGCTGCTCGAGTGCCAGGACCAGATTTCGAACCTGATCGCAGCCATCGCCGAGAATACAGAGGTCCCGGTCGCGCGCAGCGACGAACTGCTCGCCCGTTTGCAGACTGTGCTCGGCGGCAGCGCCGTGGCGACCACCGCGCCGGAGCCCGTGCATGAGCCCGTGCATGAGCCCGAGATCACCTCCAGTGGTGGCGGCGCGCTGGGTTCCGACCACTGGCACCTGTCGCTGCGCTTTAGCAGCAAGGTGTTGCAGGACGGCATGGACCCGCTGGCCTTCATCAACTACCTGAGCCAGTACGGCACACTCGTTCACGTCGAAACGATCCTCGATGATTTGCCGGCGTTTGCTGACGCCGACCCCGAGCTCTTCTATCTTGGCTTTGAAGTCGCCCTGCGCAGTTCGGCGAGCAAGGCCGAGATCGAAGGCGTGTTCGAGTTCATCGAGGACGGCGCGACGATCGTGATTTTGCCGCCGCACAGCCGGATTTCGGAATACCTCACGCTGATCGAAGCGCAGAAAGGCGACGTGGCGCGCATCGGCGAGCTGTTGATCGCCTGCGGCTCGGTGACCGCCAAGGAACTCGAACAGGCGCTTGTCGAGCAGGGGAGTCAGGCCGAACCGGCGCGTATCGGTGAGATCCTGATCGAACAGGGGGCGGTCCAGCCGGTTGTTGTCGAAGCGGCGGCAGATAAGCAAAAGCGCGTCGAAGACAAGCGCGTGGTCGAGTCGAAGAGCGTCAAGGTGCCGGCCGAGCGGCTCGATGCGCTGATCGACCGGGTCGGCGAACTGGTGATCGCCGGCGTCGGCACGCATCTGCAGATCAGCCGCATCAACCAACCCGCGCTGATGGAGTCGGCCGAGGTGTTGCTGTCGCTGGTCGAAGACATCCGCGACATGGCTTTGCGCTTGCGCATGGTGGCGATCGGCGAAGTGTTCTCGCGCTTCCCGCGCGTCGTCCGCGACGTCTCGCGCGAACTCGGCAAAGACATCGAACTGTCGATTCACGGCGCCGAGTCCGAACTCGACAAGTCGATGGTCGACAAGATCGGCGACCCCTTGATGCACCTGGTGCGCAACTCGATGGACCACGGCATCGAGTCGGCCGAGAAACGCCTGGCCGCCGGCAAGCCGGTGCGCGGCACGGTCGAGCTCAACGCCTATCACGAATCGGGCAGCATCAACATCGAAGTCAAGGACGACGGTGGCGGCCTCGACCGCGAGCGCATTCTCAAAAAGGCGGTCGATTCTGGCCTGGTCGGCGCGGATGAGGTGCTGTCCGACCAGGACGTCTATCGACTGATCCTGGCGCCGGGTTTTTCGACCGCCGAGAAAGTCACCAACCTCTCGGGGCGCGGCGTCGGCATGGACGTCGTGCGCAGCAACATCGAAGCGCTGCGCGGAACGCTCGATATCGAATCGGTGCCGGGGCAAAGTACGACCATGCGGCTGTGCCTGCCGCTGACGCTGGCGATCATCGACGGTTTTCATGTTGGCGTCGGTAGTTCCAATTTCATCATTCCGCTCGACATGGTCGTCGAGTGCATCGAGCTGCCACCGGACGTCGGCGAGCTGGATTACTTTGAACAACGCGACGAGGCGCTGCCGTTCATTCGCTTGCGCGAGGTGTTCGGCGAGCAGGGCGCGGCGCATCCGCGGCCGCGCGTGATCGTCGTTCGTTTCGGCAGTCGGCGCGCCGGGCTGGTCGTCGATCGCATCTACGGCAAATGCCAGACGGTGATCAAGCCGCTCGGCCCGCTCTTTGCCGAAGTGCCTGCCGTATCGGGGTCGACCATTATCGGCAACGGCGAAGTCGGCATGATTCTCGATGTGCCGGCGCTGGTGCGGCAGTGCGCCGGGCGTAACAAAACCCGACAGGCTCGCGAGTCCCAAGTGTTGGTTCCGAAATGAAGAGCCGCAAACTGAGCGCGGTCGCTTTTCAACTCGCCGAGTGCCGTTGGCGGAGAAAATGCGCCGTGCCATTAACCCAGTAGCCATCGCATCAGTGGGGATGCGATCCACCAAAATGACCTGTTGTCCGTTGAGGAGTACGCTATGCAATTCACCGTTGCGAAAAAAATGGCCCTGATGGTAGGCGCCGCGCTGATTGGCATCGCGCTGTTGACCAGCATTGGCCAACAGCAGATGGAGAAGATTTTCGACGGCGCCAATTACGGCAACGTCAAATCGGTGCCCAGCATCGTCCTGCTCGACAACATCCGCATGCAGTATCTGTTCACGCGTTTGCAGGTTAACCGGCATCTTGTCAATACCGATGCCGCGGTGATGGCGGAAATCGACCAGAGCATCAAGAGCCATCGCAGCGCCATGGCAGAAGCCCTCAAGAAATACGTGGCCGACGGTTGCCAGGGGGGACCCTGTCTGTCCGACGACAAGGAGAGGGAGATTATGGGTCGGCTCAAGGCGGCGTGGGAAAGCTATGACTCGATAATCGGCCAGATCCTCGTCGAGTCGCGCGCCGGTCGCAAGGAGGCAGCACGTGGCATGTTAGGCGCAGGGGTCGCGGCGGCTGAGGTGGGCGACAAGAGCATCAACGAAGAGTTCGACTACAACCTGGCACTGGCCAAGAAAGCTAGCGACGAGGCCGTCGCGACAAAGAAACAGGCGGTGATGCTGTCACTGATCGTGGCGGCGCTGACCCTGTTGGCCGTCGGCGTCATCGGCGCCCTGATAGCCCGAAATTTTCTGCGCCAGCTCGGTGGTGAGCCCGATAGCGCGGCGCAGGCCGCCCGCGGGATTGCGCTCGGCGATCTATCGGCGACGCTGGTGCTCAAGCCCGGCGATACGACGAGTTTGATGGCCGCCATGCAGCAGATGAGTGCGACGATCAAGATGCTGGTCGCTGACGCCAACGCGCTGTCGGGAGCTGCACAGCAAGGCAAGCTGGCGACCCGCGCCGACGCCGCCAAACATCGCGGCGAATTCCGTGCCATTATCGAAGGCATCAACAATACGATGAACGCGGTGGTCGAGCCGATCAACGACGTCAAGCGCGTGATGGCGGCGGTCGAGCAGGGCGATTTCACGCAGAGTATCTCCGAGAACTACCTGGGTGATTTTGGCGTACTGCAGGCGAGCGTCAACAACACGGTGGCCAAGCTCTCGGCGACCATCGCCCAGGTCCGCTCGTCGTCGGAAGAACTGACCAACGCCTCGACGCAGGTGGCATCGACCTCGCAGGTGCTGTCGCAGGCGACCTCGGAGCAGGCGGCGAGTCTCGAAGAGACGACCTCGGCGATCGAGCAGATGTCGGCGTCGATTGCGCAGAACACCGACAACGCCAAGACCACCGACGGCATCGCGCGCAAGTCGTCGGAAGACGCGCTGGCCGGCGGTGATGCGGTGCGCTCGACGGTGGCGGCGATGAAGTCGATTGCCGGCAAGATTTCGATCATCGACGACATCGCCTACCGCACCGACCTTTTGGCGCTCAACGCGGCGATCGAGGCGGCACGTGCTGGCGAGCACGGCAAGGGCTTTGCGGTAGTGGCTGCCGAGGTGCGCAAGCTCGCCGAGCGCAGCCAGATCGCGGCGCAGGAGATCGGCGAACTGGCAAGCAGCAGCGTCGAGACGGCGGAACGTGCGGGAACGCTGCTCGAGACCATGTTGCCGTCGATCCGCAAGACGGCCGATTTGGTCAGCGAGATTACTGCGGCGTCGCAGGAACAAACCACCGGCGTCAATCAGATCACCTTGGCGATGACGCAGCTCAACAGTGTGACGCAGCAGAACGCGGCGTCGTCGGAGGAACTTTCGGCGACTGCCGAAGAAATGAGCACTCAGGCCGAAACCCTTAAGGATCTGATGGCGCAGTTCAGGGTCGCTGAGGGCGGTGCCTCGTCAGCGTCTCGTCCAGCCAAGGTAGCGAAGGCCTCCGCGGCGAGGAAAGCCGCTGCCGACAATGTTGGGGTGACGAATTTTGAACGCTTTTAAGGAGCCGATCGTGAATACACAACTGCAGGTCGCTGTTGCCGCCCGGCCGCCGGTGGTGGCCAAGCCGGGGCTTGGCGACGGGGTCGCGACGGGTCAGCCGTATCTGGCCTTCCGGCTGGCCGGCGAGGTCTATGCCATCGACATTCTGCGCATCCGGGAAATCATCGAATACACGCCGCCGACCACAGTTCCGATGATGCCGCCATCGCTGCGCGGCGTGATCAATCTGCGCGGCGCGGTGGTGCCGGTTATCGACCTCGCGGTGCGCTTCGGACGCGAGGCCACCGGCGTTGGCAAGCGCACCTGTTTTGTGATCGTTGAAGTCGAATATGAAGGCGCGATCCATGTTCTCGGCTTGATGGTCGACGGGGTGAACGCCGTGATGGAGATCGGTGCTGCCGACATTGAGCCGCCACCGTCGTTCGGCACCCGAGTCAATGCCGAGTTCATCGCCGGCATGGCGCGCGTCGATGGCCGTTTCGTGATCATCCTCGACATTGCCCGCGTGCTGTCGATCGAGGAAATGGCGGCGATCAAATCGGTCGATAGAGCGGATTGACGAGTGATAGTGTTTTTTTTGCAGCAGAAGCGGTAGGCGTTTTTTCGCAGTTCGTGCCGGAAGACAGTTTGCTTGGGCTGTCAGATCACGACGGCTGTTGAGATGGAATATTTTCCGACCAAAGGAGACTCAAATGTTTTCAACCATTAAAGCAAAACTGATCGCTTTAATCGCCGTAGCCATGGTCGCGATCGTCAGTATTTCGGCGACTGGCTTCATCGGCATGCGCAACGGAAGCGATGCGGTCAGGCAATACAGCGAACACCGTATGCCGTCGCTTTATGGGTTGACGGAGATCGCCCGCGGTCAGCTCAGAACGCGCGTCAATAACCGCGATTTGTTGCTGCTCGAAAATGACCCGGAAGCGCAAGCCAAGGTAGGCAAATTGCTTGAGGAAAGGTTGTCCTCCTTAGCCCAGATCGAAAAGGGCGGGAAAATCTACGAGGCGCTTCCGTTGGAGCCGGAAGAAGCTGAAGTCTGGAAACAGTTCAAGAGCAGTTGGAGCGAATTTCTCAAGCTGTGCAACGACGTCAACCCGGAAATGGAGAAGCTCGCCAAGGCCAAGTCGCAAAAAGAATTGGCGCCGATCTACGATGAGATAAAGAAGCTCGTGGCAAAAGTCAGGCCAAGCGCCAGCGCGTTACAGCTTACGCTCGACAAGCTGACGGAAATGAACGATCGCCAGGCGGCGTTGTATGCGAAAAGCAGTGCGGCGCTGATGAGCACGATGACGGTGACGACCAACAGCGCATCAGGCATCGCCATCCTGCTGATCCTCTTGATCGGGCTATATGTTTTCCGTAGCACGATGAAGCAGTTGGGCGGCGAGCCAGGGGTGGCCGCTGAGGTCGCCAACCGTATCGCGCTGGGCGATTTCACGAGCAAGATCGAGCTGAAGGCAGGAGACACCAGCAGCCTGATGGCTTCAATGCAGCAGATGAGCGAGAAGCTTTCGGAGACGATCACTCAGGTTCGCACCACGGCGGAGGAACTGACCAACGCGTCGACGCAGGTTTCATCGACCTCGCAGGTGCTGTCGCAGGCGACGTCGGAGCAGGCGGCGAGTCTCGAAGAGACGACGTCGGCGATCGAGCAGATGTCGGCGTCGATCGCGCAGAACACCGACAACGCCAAGACCACCGATGGCATCGCGCGCAAGTCGTCGGAAGACGCGCTGGCCGGCGGTGGCGCGGTGCGCTCGACGGTGGCGGCGATGAAGTCGATTGCCGGCAAGATCTCGATCATCGACGACATCGCCTACCGTACCGATCTTTTGGCGCTCAACGCGGCGATCGAGGCGGCGCGCGCCGGAGAACACGGCAAGGGGTTTGCGGTAGTGGCGGCCGAGGTGCGTAAGCTCGCCGAGCGCAGCCAGGTGGCGGCGCAGGAGATCGGCGAACTGGCGGGCAGCAGCGTCGATGCGGCCGAGAATGCTGGAACGCTGCTTGAAACCATGTTGCCGTCGATCCGCAAGACGGCGGATCTGGTGAGCGAGATCACCGCGGCGTCGGAAGAGCAGACCACCGGCGTCAATCAGATCAGCCAGGCGATGACTCAGCTCAACAGCGTGACGCAGCAGAACGCGGCGTCGTCCGAGGAGCTTTCGGCGACCGCCGAAGAGATGAGCGCGCAGGCCGTCAATCTGATGGAAATCATGGCGCAGTTCAAGGTCGTCGGCGGCACGATGATGCACATGGCGACACGTCCCGCCAGCGCGTCGCGGACCGGCTCGGCGAAGCGCCCGGTCAAGGCAAGCGAGGGTGTCAGCGATTTCGAAAAGTTCTGAGTCGCGCCATGAAATGAGGGTTTCTGAATACGCCGTAACCCTGCCAATCGCCAAAAGGGTGGGGTGAGTCACCAACGAAAGGGTAGGCATGGGAAAAGAAATCAAGGTCATGGTGGTCGATGACTCGGCGGTGGTCCGCAAGGTGATGAGCGCCATCCTCGAGCGTGACCCTGATATCCGGGTCATCGGCGCTGCGCCTGACCCGATCTTTGCGATCGACAAGATGCGTCGCGAGTGGCCTGACGTGGTCACGCTCGATATCGAGATGCCGCGCATGGACGGCATTACCTTCCTCGGGAAACTGATGGCCGAGCGACCGACGCCGGTGGTGATCTGCTCGTCGCTGACCACCAAGAATGCGGAAACGACCTTGCAGGCGCTGGCGGCCGGGGCGGTCGCTATCATCACCAAGCCCGGCCTCGGGGTCGGTGATTTTCTCAAGGATTCGAGCGACGATCTGATCGCCGCGGTCAAGTCGGCGGCGCGCGCCAATATGGGTGCCGTGCAGCGTAGCGCGCAATTGCGGGCCCCGGTTCGCGAGCCGAATGCGGCGCCGCGTCTGGCGATGGCCCAGACTACCGAGCGCCTCGTCGCGATTGGTACCTCGACCGGTGGCACGGTCGCGCTCGAGCATCTGCTCACCGCGTTGCCGCGGGTGGCGCCGGGAATCGTGATCGTTCAGCACATGCCGGAAATGTTCACAGCGGCCTTCGCGGCGCGGCTCGACAGCCTTTGCGAGATTAGCGTGCAGGAAGCCAAGAACGGGCAGCGCGTCTTGCCGGGGCTGGCGTTGATTGCTCCCGGCGGCAAACACATGCAACTGGCGCGTAGCGGCGCGCAATATGTGGTCGAGGTCAAGGATGGTCCGCCAGTCAACCGCCATCGGCCGTCGGTCGATGTGCTGTTCCGTTCGGTGGCCAAGTACGCGGGCCGCAATGCGATGGGCGTGATCATGACCGGGATGGGCGACGACGGGGCGCGCGGACTCAAGGAGATGCACGATGTCGGGGCCTATACGCTGGCTCAGGACGAGGCCAGTTGCGTTGTTTATGGCATGCCCAAGGAGGCCGTCAAGCATGGCGGCGTCGATCGTTCATTGCCCCTTTCAGCGCTGGCCGGGGCTATTTTGCGCGGCTGCGATGGCGCTTAGCCGGCGCGATCCGGCGCAATGCGCTCATCGCTCGCCGTAGTCGGTCAGCGCCTTGAGCACCGGCGAGGAAAATTCGCGGCGCGCCAGGACGATGACGATGATCATCGTCGAGACAATGAAAAGCCAGGGTGAGACCATCCACGACATCACCGCCATACCGAAATAGTAAGCGCGCAGGCCGCGATTGAAGTCGTTTCCCGCGCAGGAATTGACCGCGGCAAACTTCAGCGCATGGATTTCCAGCTCTTCGCGGCTGGCCTCGTGGGGAACCGATCCCAGCGTGATCGAAAGCAGATTGAACTGGCGCAGCGACCAGGTGAATTTGAAGTAGGCAATGACGAAAACGCCTAGCAGGACGAGCAGCTTGAGTTCGGTCGCCTCGCGCGAGATGACGCGCGAAAAAGGCAGTTCCGAGGCCGCGCTCATCAACTGATCCATGGCGCCTAACGCGGCAAACAGGCCGGCGATGATATAGATCGAGGTGTTGGCATAAAAGGACAGACTGGGCAACAGGTTGCCGATCAAGGCGACATCGACGATGCGCGGGTTCCGCCCGAGCATCACCCGCGCCCAGCCAAGGCGAAGCTTGTGCGTCTCTTCAGCCAGGGTGGTGCGGCCAGTCCAGCCTCGCTCGACGACCTGCTCATAGCCAAACCAGCAGATCAGAAACCAGATCAGCCCGAGCCAGTCGGGCCAGGAAAATTTGGTAAGAAAGTTGGCAAAGGACATGATCGGCAATCCAGGCGTATTCGTCAGACCAATAGTTTCTCACGAATCCAGAGAAGTACTGAGTCGTCGTCGGAGAGCGTGTTGTACCGCCTGTCTGATGGCCGAGACCGAGGTCTTGGTCATCGAAACGAGCCTAGATCAGCGCCGCACCAGCAAAAAAAGACTTGTCAAGACTTGACTTATTCACAAATTGCAAACGGCAACGATTTATTACGTTGCAACAGTGAGTTAGCGCTTTGGTGGCTGGCTAAAATAAATTAACTCATAATAAACAAGTGGTTATGATTTGCTCAATAAAACCGCAAAGTAAGGCAAAGCCTTGGCTGGCAGGCACTTGGCACGCTCTTTCCACTTTCGTCCACAGACTTATCCACAGAAAATGTGGACAAGTCAAAGTCCGCTCAATGGATGATGGTCTTACTCCGGCAAGTTAATGTGATACATTAATGCAAATCGGGTAATTGGCCCGTTTGAGGTAGTCGGTGTCATGGCTGACGGTCGCCGAAAATCGGCGATCTGTCCGAGACTGCCGACGACATCGGCAAGAATCGAGCCTTCAACCGACCTGACTCTTGACCCAGCTCACGTAGCGATCCATCCAGCCTTGTAGGAATTTCCTGCTCTCGGCACCGATCTCGCCGGACGCGTCGAAGAGACCTTCCTTGGCCTGAATGAAAGCTTCCGGCTGGCCCAGCGTCGGCACGTCAAGGTAGGCCAGAATATTGCGCAGATGCTGTTGCGCCATCGCCGTACCGATGGCGCCGACGGAAACGCCGAGCACGCCGGCCGGCTTGCCGGCCCAGGCGCTTTGACCATAGGGGCGCGAGGCGTGATCAATGGCGTTCTTGAGAACGCCTGGCAGCGAACGGTTGTATTCGGGGGTGACGAACAACAGCCCCTTGGCCGCGGCGATTTCGGCCTTGAGCCGGATGACCGACGGCGGTGGAGTGGCGTCATGGTCCTGGTTGTAGAGCGGCAGATCGCCGATGTTCACCTGTGTGAACGAGAACTCGGCCGGCGCCAGCTTGGCGATGGCGTCGGCGAGCTGGCGGTTGAATGAATCGCGGCGAAGGCTGCCGACGATGACGGCAATCGGATATTGGCTCATGGAAATCTCCTGTAGAGGTCGAGCTTAATCAAGAGTAGCGCAGCCAGAGAGATCGCGCCACGCGGGTGTGACAAGCCGCTGGCGACTTGCGTTCAAAAGGCCCGGCAGCGATTACAGTGCATCACTGGACGGGCCGTGCCCTGGGGGACGGGCGTTCAACGCTTGATCGGCGAGATCTTGGTTCCTTCGATCGAGAGCGTTGCCATCAGACCCTGCTGGTCGAAAATGAACGCGTAGGCATCGTTCTTGAGCGTCGACGACGACAGGTTCTTGGCGACGCCCTCGTTGACCACCACCACGTTGGGGCCGACGCCGATTTCCCAGCCCTTGGACTTGTCGAGGTATTTGACGGCCTTGTCGCTCATCAGGAAGACGACATAGCTATATGATTCGGCGCCGGCCTGCCAGCCCCAAGATGCGGTCACCGAGTTGTAGTAGCCGGAGAATTTCTGGCCCTTGGTCAATACGCCTTCACCATAGGCGCCGCCGAAGATCAGCCCGGCCTTGACGATGTTGGGGAAAACGAGGATCGCTTTGGCGCGCTTGCCCACAGCTTCGGCCGCCGGATTGCTCTGGTAGAGCTTTTGCAGCGATTGCGCGGCGTCCTTGTTGAGGTCTTCGGCGCTGGCGGCGAGCGCTTGACCGCTGACGGCGGCCAACGTAACGGCGGCAGTGGCTACCAGCAGAAGATTCTTGATGATGCGTCCGAGGGTGATCATTTTTATTTCCTTTTGGATTGATTTGAACTATAGGCAGGAAAACAGGGGCTTGGCCTGGTGCAGAACGGAGACGTCCGTTCCCGGTCGGGTCTTGATCCTCGAATCCCTGCTTGCAGATTAAGCTGTCGAGCACCTTCGTACGGTGCGCCAGCACACACAGCGTCGCTTTGGTCACGATCGCCGCCCGCCTGGCGACGGCGTCCTGCGGCTATGTGGGGCAGCGCACCGACACCGGGCTGGACCACGCTGCATAGTGCATTGCTGCGCCTTGCGAGCAACCGCGAGGCTGCGGGCGCTGCGCAGTTTTTCTCCCTTTCTCATGAAAGCATCACATGCCGAACTTCTTCGGGCGTTTGTCCGCCGCGCTGGTTTTTTCCGCCGTGGCCTGGTTTCCGGCGCTAGCCATCGCCCAGGACGCGAGTTGCCCGGCGATTGCCAGCAACACCGAGCGGCTGGCCTGCTACGACCGCGCGTCCTTGCTCGCCATCCCGGTGCCGGCGACGACTGCTGAGCTCAAGGCGCCGGCCGAGCGTGGCCTGAAAGACCGCTTGGCGACGTTCAATTCAGGTGAAAACGATCGGCTGCGCAGCCACGGATCGACGCTGACCGACCAATGGGAACTCGATGCGGCGAGCCAGCGCGGCGTTTTCGTGCTGCGTCCGTACAAGCCGATTTACTTCTTGCCGGTGAGTTACACGGATCGTGTCAATCAGTCGCCGTCGTCTTCGGCAATCGGCTACTCCAGCGCTGAACAAAGCAATCTGGACGCCGTCGAAGCACGCTTCCAGTTCAGCCTGAAAACCAAGGCGCTCGAGAATCTGTTCGGCGACAACGGCGATCTGTGGCTCGGCTATACCCAATCGTCGCGCTGGCAGGCTTATAACAGCGATCTTTCGCGGCCTTTCCGCGAGACCGATTACGAGCCCGAAGCAATGCTCGCTTTTCACACCAACTACGAGTTCCTCGGCTTCAAGGGCTCGCTGGCGAGCATCGGCGTCAATCACCAGTCCAACGGTCGCGCGCTGCCGCTCTCGCGCAGCTGGAATCGGGTGATCGCCCAGGCCGGTTTCGAAAAAGACGACTGGATGGTGCTCGTTCGCCCGTGGTGGCGGATACCCGAGAGCGACGGGTCAGACGAGAATCCGGGAATCGAGAACTATATCGGCCGCGGCGAGCTGACCGTCGCGCGCCAGTGGGAAGGCCAGGTATTCTCGCTGCAGGCGCGTCACAGCTTGCGCGGCGGCGAGGATTCGCGCGGTTCGCTGCAACTGGGCTGGTCGTTCCCGATTGCCGGCGACCTCAAGGGCTACGTGCAGGTGTTCTCCGGCTACGGCGAGAGCCTGATCGATTACAACCACCGGCAGACCGTGATCGGCCTGGGGGTCTCGGTGTTCGATTGGTATTAGGGCAAAGAGATAAACCACGGAGAACACAAAGGACACGGAGAAAAAACGAAGATTATTCAAAAATCCTGTTGCTAGCGGTGACCCCTGAGCCCGGGTGTCATTCTTGCTGTCGCTGTGTTCTCCGTCCCGCGGGGATTTGCTTCGCGGCATGATCTTCGTAGTCAATTGCCTTTTCGGCTAAGCGCGGCGATTTCGGCCTCGAACTTGGCGAAACGCCCGTCGAGTTGCTTGATCAGGCGTTTTTTCTCGTTCGCCGGCAGGAACGAATAGCGCAGGCCGTTGTACGAGAGTTTCTTGACTTCGGCATAGTCCGGTTTGTAACGGCTGGCGAAAAGGACGTATTCGTTGGCCAGGGTGTTGCGCGAGACGCCCGCATCGTCGGTCGATAGCACAAAGGGCACACCGTACTTGCGGTAGAGCGTGACCGGATGCGCTTGCCCCTTGACGCCGAGGATGAAGTCATTGCTGGTCAGGTTGATCTCGACCGGAAGGTCGCTGTCGCGCATCGTTTTGATGATTGCCAGTGAATTGGTTTCGTGCGCCAGGTCGATTCCGTGGCCGATGCGGTCGGCGCCGGCGACTGTCAGCGCCTGCTCGATATGGAACTTGAGCCCCTCGGGCGGAACCATGCCGAGCGCCAGTTCGCCCGCGTGCAGCGCGAGTTTGACATCAGGGTATTGCGCCTTGAGAAAGCGGAACATCTTCATGTGCAGCGAGTAATCGCGCATCGAAACGCTCTGGTTCTCAGCGCCGACGATGTTTACCCCGACGATCAGCGGGCTCCCGCTGGCGGCCTTGAAACCGGCGAGCAGCGAGGAAAAGACCTGCGACGGCGCGAGCAGACGAACGACGTAAGTCTGATAGCGCATGGTGAATCGCTCATCGTCGATGCCGACGCTGCTCGCCTCGGTGCGCGCGACGTAGTCGGCGATTTTCTGTTTGAAAGCCGGGTCGTTGCCCAGCGCGATTGCTTGCGAGCAAAAAATGGCGCTCAATGATGCGTCGTCATCGCCCGCCCGCGCGACGGCCTGGTCGAAATCGGTGTTCTCGATCGCCGGCGCCATCTTGAACATCGTTTCTATGTAGCCGACGTTTTCCGCAATCGCGCGCTTCTTGATCGTCTGCAAGCCTTCGTCGAGATGCGTGCTGGAGACCGGGCCAAAGTAGCCGAAAGTTTCGAAGAACTGGCGATCGGGCGGCGGCTGGAGCGTGCCGTGGTTGGCAAAATCCTTGCTCGACCAGCGCTGCAGCAGTTCGCGATAGACCAAATCGTTAGCCACGACCTCCTGCGCCGACAGACAGTTGCGCGTCGCCGCGTCGAGTTGGCGCTGGGCGGCGATCAGTTCGGGATCAGTCTGGATTCGGTAGCTCGTCTGGTCGATGCAAAAGCCTTGTCGTTCGACCCATTCCAGATACTGCTCGGCGTAGATCGCTCCCGAGTAGTGGTGGTGCAGGTCGCCGCCCTTGGGCATCTGGGTGAAGAAGAGTGTCAGTTCGGAGAACTCGACCGGGTCAGCGAGCAGCCGGGCCAAGTGGCGAGCGGTCAGTGTTTGATTGGTCGGCGGGGCAGCGTCGACGTGGGCGCCGCAGCACAGCGCGAGAATCAGCAGCAGACGTACCAGGAGGTTTTTCATCATACTTGTCCAAAGAAGGAGGGTATTCTGCGTGGGCGAATCGAATAGGCCGCTCAACCCCCCGGCGGGTGCCAGCCGCCGTCGGCGGCGATCAGTGCGTCGGCGGCTTCTGGCCCCCAGCTTTGGCGCGCGTAAGGCTGTACCGGCGGATGGTCGCAGAGCACCGGTTCGACGACCGACCACGCCGCTTCGACCGCGTCCTGGCGGATGAACAGCGCGCCGTTGCCGGCCATCGCGTCGCCGAGCAATCGTTCGTAAGGCGTTTCCTCGCCCGGGCGTTCGTCGAGCAGAAAGAGTTCGCGCTGCTGGCCGACGAATTCCTTGCCGGCGAGCTTGACGCGCGCCGCGAGGGCCACCGCCGAGCTCGGCGACAGGCGGAAGCGCACGTAGTTGGCCAGCCCGTCGGCCGGTGCCGAGTCGGCGAACAGGCGCTGCGGCGGCGGTTTGAGCGCGACGATGACCTCGGCCGCGGTGCCCGCCAGACACTTGCCCGAACGCACGTACCACGGCACGCCGGCCCAGCGCCAGGAGTCGATCGACAGGCGCAGCGCGCAGAAAGTCTCGACGTCGGAGTCGGCAGCGACGCCCGCCTCCTGCCGGTAGCCGTCGTACTGGCCGCGAACCAGGTCGGTGGGCTGCAGCGGCCGCATGGCGTGGAAGACTTCGGCGGTCTTGTCGTGGATCGCGCCGTAGCCGCGATACGCTGGCGGCTCCATGGCGAGCAGCGCGACCAGCTGAAACAGGTGGTTCTGGATCACGTCGCGCAGGCAGCCGGCGGTCTCGTAAAACGCCCCGCGTCCTTCGACGCCGAAGTGCTCGGCCAGCGTGATCTGAACGCTGGCAACGTGATCGCGGTTCCAGATCGGCTCAAGGAACGAGTTGGCGAAGCGGAAATAGAGGATGTTCATGATCGCTTCCTTGCCCAGGAAGTGATCGATGCGGAAGATCGACTCTTCCGGGAAAACCGATCGCGCGATGCGGTTAAGTTCGCGCGACGACGAAAGATCGCGTCCGAACGGCTTCTCGACGATCAGGCGCGCCCCGTCGGCGAGGCCCGAAGCCCCCAGACCCTTGATCATCGTCTCGAATAGCGCCGGCGGGATCGCCAGGTAGTGCGCTGGACGGCGCGCGTCGCCGAGCGCCAGCTTGAGCGCGCTGAAGGTCGAAGCTTCGTGGTAGTTGCCGCTGACGTAGGAAAGTTGCGCGAGCATTTGCTCGAGCGCGCGCGGGTCGGCGATGCCGTCGCTGCCACTGTGTTCGCGGATGCTTTCGGTCGCTCGCCGGCGCAGCTCTTCTATGCCAAGTTTCGACGAGGCGACGCCGATCACCGGAACGCTGAGCGCGCCGCGCCTGGCCATGGCGTAGAGCGCCGGAAAGATTTTCTTGCGCGCGAGGTCGCCGGTTACGCCAAACAGCACCAGCGCGTCGGAATGTTCGGGATTGTCTTCGGTCTTGTACATCTTGGCGTCTGCCTTTCATCTTTCGTACGGTGCGCCCGTTGCGCACCATGCCTATGGTAGCGCCGCCTTGGTCTTTCGCGGAAGCCCTCTCGACCAGTGCACGTTGATTTTTCGTAGGCCAGCGCTGCGGGTTCGTGTGTTCGCCAACGAACCGACGGCGATCGGCCATAATGCCAATATCGTTAGCAGAAAAAATGGCATAGGAAAATCCCTGATGACGACGATTCCCGATGGCCAGCCGAGCTGGTGGCTGACGCCGCTGGCCGAACCGCCTGCCGAGCAGGCCGCCGCCGGTCTATTTAGCGTCGAGGCCGAAGCGCGGCTCGCGCGCGATGGCCCCAATGTCCTGCGCGCGCGGCAGCAGCGCTCGCTGCTGGTGCAGTTTCTGATGCGCTTCAAGAATCCACTGGTGATCATCCTGTTGGTCGCCAGTGGGGTTTCGGCCTTTATCGGAGAAATCACCAACTTCGTCATTATCAGCTGCATCGTGCTGCTCAGCGTCAGCCTCGATTTCGTCCAGGAGTACCGCGCCAACAACGCTGCGGAAAAGTTGCGCCTGTCGGTCAGCCTGCGCGCCCGCGTGCTGCGCGACGGCCAGCCGGTCGACATCCCGGTCGCCGCGCTGGTCGCCGGTGACCTCGTCGTGTTGTCTGCTGGCGACATGGTTCCGGCCGACGGCCGGGTGCTCGAAGCGCATGACTTTTTCGTCAAGCAGTCGGCATTGACCGGCGAATCGTTCCCTGTCGAAAAGCGCGCCGGCGAGTTGGCCGCCAGCGCCAGCGATCTGCAGGACGCGACCAATGCGGTGTTCATGGGCACCTCGGTGGTCAGCGGTAGCGCGCGCATACGGGTGGTGCGTACCGGGGCGGCCACAGCCATTGGCGATATTGCCGAGAGCATCTCGCGCAGCACCGACCCCACCTCGTTCGAAAACGGTACCCGCCACTTCGGCCTGCTGATCATGCGTCTGACGATTGCCATGGTGCTCTTCGTACTGCTCGCCAACGCCTGGTTTCACAAGCCGTGGCTCGAATCCTTCCTGTTTGCCGTGGCGCTTGCCGTCGGCCTGACGCCCGAATTGCTGCCAATGGTGATCTCGGTGACGCTCTCGCGCGGCGCCATGCGCATGGCCCGGAAGCAAATGATCGTCAAACGATTGTCGGCGATCCAGGATCTCGGTTCGATGGACGTGCTATGCACCGACAAGACGGGGACGCTGACCGAAGCCAAGATCCGCCTCGAGAAACACGTCGACGCGCAGGGTCAGCCCAGCGAACGCGTGCTCGAAATGGCGTATTTCAACAGCTTTTTTGAGACCGGGCTCAAGAGTCCGCTCGACGACGCGATCCTGGCGCACCAGCAAATCGACATCGGCGCCTGGAAAAAGATCGACGAGGTGCCTTTTGACTTCGAGCGGCGCCGCGTCTCGGTGCTGATCGACGATGGGACGGCCCGCTGGCTGGTGGTCAAGGGCGCGCCCGACGAGATCGTCGCGCTGTGCGCGCAGTACGAAGCCGATGGTGGGGCACGGGCGTTCGACGCGGCAACGCGCGAGGCGATTCACGGCCACTACCAGGCGCTCGAAGAAGAAGGCTTTCGCGCGCTCGGCATCGCCTGGCGCGAGGTGCCGCGCGACCATCCGCACGCGGTGGTCAGCGATGAAAGCGAACTGGTGCTGGCCGGCTTCGCCGCCTTTCTCGATCCGCCCAAGCAAAGTGCCGCTTCGGCGCTGGCCGCGCTCGACCGGCTCGGCGTGAATATCAAGATCGTCACCGGCGACAGCGACCGGGTGACGCGCCACGTCTGCCAAGAGCTCAAGATTCCCGTGACTGGACTGCTGACCGGCAAGGAAATCGGCGAGCTCGACGATTACGCGCTGCAGGCGCGTGCCGAAAAGGCGAACCTTTTCTGTCGCGTCAATCCCGCGCAGAAGGAGCGCGTGATCAGCGCGCTGCGCGCGCGGCCATGTCGTCGGGTATCTGGGCGACGGCATCAACGACGCGTCGTCGCTGCATTCGGCCGACGTCGGTCTGTCGGTTGATTCGGCGGTCGATGTCGCCAAGGAAGCGGCCGACATGATTCTGCTCAAACCCGATCTGCACGTGCTGCATGATGGTGTTCTCGAAGGGCGGCGCACCTTCGGCAACATCATGAAGTACATCATGATGGGGACCAGTTCCAACTTCGGCAATATGTTCAGCATGGCCGGAGCGGCGCTGTTCCTGCCCTTCCTGCCGATGCTGCCGACGCAGATCCTGCTCAACAATATCCTCTACGACGTCTCCGAAATAGCGATCCCGCTGGATAAGGTCGACGCGGTCGATATCCACGCGCCGCGCGTTCTCGACATGAACTTCGTACGCAATTTCATGCTGGTGATCGGGCCGATCAGTTCGCTGTTCGATTTCTTGACCTTCTACGTGATGTGGAGCGTGCTGCACGCGGACGAAAAACTGTTCCAGACTGGCTGGTTCGTCGAATCGCTGTGCACCCAGGTGCTGGTGATCTTCGTCATCCGCACCCGCGGCAATCCGCTCAAGAGCCGAACTCATCCTTTACTCGTGGCAAGCTCGCTGGTCGTCGTTGTCGGCGCCGTTTTGCTGCCGTTTACGCCGATCGGCAGCTATTTCGGCTTTGTCGCGCCGCCAGCGGTTTTCTATCTGATTCTCGGCGCGATGGTCGCCGTCTATCTGTTGGTCGTCGAACTGGCCAAGCGCGGCTTTTATCGCTGGGCCGCAGGGAGACCGCATTAAGGATGCCGGTTGCGCCATTATTTCGTACGCTGATCTGTTTGAAAATTGCGCGCAGCCGGTATGATTCGCCTGGCGTTTTCGAGTTCTCCTGGGCGGCCAGGGGCAAGCTTCGCAAGCCGTTGTGTCCATGACAATGCGACGCGTCCCGCGCTTTTCTCGCCAGCCGTCCGCTGGCCAGGAATGCCCGGAAATATGCCTCCCAACGAAGAAAGATGCAATCATGAAAAGCAACCGCCCGGTAACCCACGTTGAAACGCTTCTGCCCGAGGGCGAGTTCATCTACTCAAGCACCGACCTGAAGGGCGTGATCGTCGAGGCCAACGAGGCTTTTGCGAAGATCAGCAACTTCTCGCGCGAGCAAATGATCGGCCAGTCGCACAATATGGTGCGCCACCCCGACATGCCGCCCGAGGCCTTTGCTGACATGTGGCGCGACCTCAAGCTGGGACGGCCGTGGCGTGGCATCGTCAAGAACCGGCGCCAGGACGGCGGTTTTTACTGGGTCGTCGCCAACGTCTCGCCGGTGCGCGAGAACGGCCGCGTGGTCGGCTATCAATCGGTTCGCGTACGCCCGACGCGCGCCGAAATCGACGCGGCGCAGGACGCCTACCGGCGCATCAGCGCCGGCGACAAATCGCTCGAAATCAAGAACGGCCGCGTCGTCAGGCATCGCGCTGCATGGCTCAACGCCTTCCTCTCGCTGCGCTCGCAAATGATGCTGATCGGCTTGGTCGCGCTGCTGCCGGCGATCGATGTACTCAGCGATCACCTCGGCGGCCCGACGCTGCCCGGCGTTGCCGCGTTGCCACTGGCCGTGTTGATGATTGCCTACGCGCTTTTCTTCCTGCTGGTCTACGCACCGCGCACCGCGCGTGATCTTAATGACGTCTCGGACTGGCTTGAGCAGGTGTTATCGACCGGCGATCTGAGAACACGTTTCGATCTGCGTCGTCGCGACGTGATCGGCAGCATCGCGCGCAAGGCCGATAAATTCGCCTCGTCGATCCAGGCGACCATCCAGGGAATCGCCGATACCGCGCAACAGGTCGCGGCAGCAACTGATGACGTTGCGGCGGGAGTCAAGAGTTCGCATGACTCGGCGGTCAAGCAGAGCGAGGCGACGTCGTCGGCCGCCGCGGCGATCGAAGAAGTCACCGTGTCGATCGGCGAGGTCGCCGCGCACGCGCGGTCGACGATGGAAACCGCGACGCAGACCGGCGAAGTGTCGCGCCAGGGAACGCAGATCACGCAGAACGCCAGTCGAACCATCGAATCGTTGGCCAGTACCGTGCGCCATTCGGCCGAGCAGGTCGAGTCGCTGGGCCAGCGTTCCGAAGAGATTTCCCGCGTCACCGAGGTGATCAAGGAAATCGCCGACCAGACCAATCTCCTGGCGCTCAACGCGGCGATCGAAGCGGCACGCGCCGGCGAGCAGGGGCGCGGCTTTGCGGTGGTTGCCGACGAAGTGCGCAAGCTTGCCGAACGCACGACGCGGGCGACGCAGGAAATTGCCACGATGACGCAGAGCATTCACAGCGAAACGCAGACCGCCGTCGACGGAATGCGCTCGGGCGCGCAACAGGTCGCCGATGGCGTCGAACTGGTCAATGCTACCGAGGAATCGCTGCGCCAGATCAACGTCGAAATGAGCAAGACGACCGACATGGTCGGCGAGATTTCCAATGCGTCGAACGAGCAGCAGGCGGCGATGGTCGAAATGGCGCAGAACGTCGAGCGTGTCGCGATCATGACCGAACAGAACGTCGCGGTGGTCAACCAGACCGGCGCCACCGTCGACTATCTGAACGCCGCCGTCGTTCGCATGCGCAAGGCGGTTCAGCAGTACGGCGTCTGAGTCGGTGCTCAGCGAGCCCGGCGTGCGTCAAGGCTCCAGCCGCCGGCGCCGTTGGCCGCCAGCACCAGCAGACCACCGACCACCGCGATGTTCTTCATGAACAGCAGTTGGGTGACGAACTGTTGCGCTGCGGGGACGCTCCAATAGGCGTGAAAGAAGAACGAGGCGACCAGGGTAAATAAGGCCAGAACCAGTGCCGCGATGCGCGTACCGTATCCGGCCAGCAGCGCCATGCTGCCCAGAATCTCGACGGCGAGCGCCAGGGCGGCGCCGAGCGTCGGGACCGGCAGGCCGACCGAAGCGATATAGCTGACGGTGCCGGAAAAACCGCTGAGCTTGCCGATTCCGGCGGGCAGGAACAAGGCGACGAAGAGCAGGCGGCCGATCAGCGAGAGGGTGTTCTGGATTGCGGTGGTCATCGTGGATTCCTTGAAAACGAGATCGATTGGGAAAATGCTTTGCGTTTTTGCCGGGGCGACGCCCCAGCAACGATGGCTTAGGCGCGGCTGATCCAGGTCGGCGCGATCGACGTGCCGCGGCCCGCGCCGTAAGCCAGGTAGATGTTGAGGCCGGCGAGCGGTTCGAGGTAACGCGCGTTCTTCAGCCCGCCGGCATCGACCGTCGCAAATCCCATGCTCTCGGCCAGCACCTTGGCGGCGTCTTTGCCGCGTTGGCTGTCGCCGGCGACGAAAACCGGAACCGTTTGACCGTTGCCGAAGTCGGCGCCTTCGCCCAGCACCTGCGCCAGGACGGTGTTGAAGGCCTTGACGATTTCCACGCCGGGCAAGGCCTTGGCGATTTCTTCGGCGGCCGAAGTGATGTAACCGAGCGTCAATCCCATGTAATCGGCGGTCAGCGGATTGCTGATGTCGATCACCACCTTGCCGGTGAGATCGCCAACGCTCTTCAAGGCATCGACGGCGTCGCCGTAGCCGGTGGCGAGAATGAAAACGTCGGCTGAAGCCGCCGCATCGGTGATGGCGACGGCGTCCACGCCGGTGTTGGCGGCGGCAAGCGCTTGCGCTTTTTCAAGGTGGCGTGCGGCGACGCTGACCTGGTGGCCGGCGCGCGAGAGTTGTTTGACGAAGGCCGAGCCCATGTTGCCGGCGCCGATAACGGTGATTTTCATGATCTTCCTTTGAGTCGGTTAAGTGGGCCTGTGTTGCAGACCGTGCACTCGCTGTGCAGTGCATGGCGTGGACTTTATTGAATCTTAGGAAGATGATAAACACTCTAATTCGGCATAAATTATTTCATTTTAAGGGATAATTTGTCGATTCTTTGGAGCCGCTGACTCTCTCTGCAGCGGTCGACGCCGGCCGCTTCGGCATTCTTCATCTGACGCCGTCGTGGGGCGAGTTCATGATGCTACACGCCAAGCTTGCGCTCGACGCGATCGTCGCCGGACGCGCCGGGGCCTCGCCCGGCGTCGCTCGATTTGACCCGCTATACCGCGTGTTCGTGAGTCTTGAAGCCGGCAAGCGCGGTTGACATCGTCTGCGAAACGCTTTCAAGCTGGGTGGCGATCGTCGCCGCGATATCCATCTGATTGGCCGTACTGTCGCCCGAGATGGCAAGCGATTCCATGCTCTGCGCGATATCCTGAGAGGCCGCCGACTGCTCAGCGACCATATTGGCGACCTCGTCCGAGCCCACGGCGACATCCGTGATCAAAGCGTCGATTTCATTGAGACTGAGCTGTACCTTGGACATTCGCTCGACGCAATCGCGCAGCGCCTCTTCGCTGCCGGCCATGGCCATCGATACCTTGTCGGATTGTTCACCCAGGTGTCCTGTGTTTTCGCGAATGGAGTTCGCCGTTTGGTCCGACCGCGTCGCCAATTTACGAACCTCGTCGGCGACCACGGCAAAGCCCCGTCCCTGTTCTCCGGCGCGCGCCGCTTCAATCGCGGCGTTAAGCGCCAACAGATTGGTCTGACTGGCGATTTCGGAAACCAGAGCCACCAGATCGTTGATCTTGCCGACGTCGTTGATGAACGATTGGGTCATTTCGCTGACCGCGGCAATGGAGTCTTGAGTATTGTTTAATGAAACGGACAAGCTGGTCAGATCGACGACCCCTTGCTCGGTACGTTGCTTGACCGACTGCGAGGACTCCTTCGCGTGGGCAGCGTGTCCGGCGACCTCGTTGATTGACACCGAGATTTGTTCGACGGAAGCAGCCACCTTGCTGGTCACGTCTTGTTGCGAGTGCGCCTGCTGGTTGGTCTGGTGGACGACCGATCCCAGGCGATGGGCTGAAGCCCCCATCTGGCAGGCCTCTCCCTTGAATTCGATGAACATATTGTGCAGCAAGCCCAGGAAAACGTTGAACGCTGTTGCCACTTGTGCCAGTTCGTCGCCGCTTGAATCGTCAAGACGCACCGTCAGGTCGCCCTTGCCGCTGGCGAGTCCCTGCGCCATGGCAAGGAAGGCGCGCAGACGATTCGAGACGATGGTGCGAATCGCGTAGGCCAGGCCGATCGCCAGCAGCACGATGCCGACGAGGCCCACGCCGATCAAGACATAGACCATCTTGTGGGCCAGTTCGAGCATGTCGTCAGCCGAACTGTAGTCGATGCCGACGAATATCGCGCCGCGGGTTCCGTTGGCAAACGAGACGGGGAGGTAGCTGGCCATATGCAGCCGCTGAAACAGGGTGACTTTTCCGGAGAACTCGCGCCCGGCGGCGAGCGCCGTGGCTGCCGCCGAGCCGGGGTCGAGTGCCGTACCGATGGCGCGGCTGCCATCTTCCTTTTTCAAGGTGGTGGCGGCGCGGACGTATTGGCCGCCCTTGAAGACGAACAAGGTGGCGACTGTCTTCCCGCCATTCGATGAGGCGTCGAGCAGGTCCTCCTTGGACAGCGCTTGTTCTGTCCATTGCGCTTCGTCGTTGAACAGCCCTTTCAAGGAATGCGCCAACGCGCTGGTCTGCGAAGCCAGCGCTTTGTCCGTCAGTTGCGGAATCATCGAAACCTTGATGAAGGTGACGATGGCGGCGATGACGATCGCCGCCGAAATACACGACCAGAACAGCAATTTACTCGAAATGGATTTCTTGTTGAGGCTTATCATTTTTATTCCCTTCTAGACAAACGGTTGTCTTGCTGATTACCGAATTTCGGTCCGCGGGGGCTTCGAACCTGGGCAACTCGCCGTAGGCGCGACGCGGTCCATCCATCGAAATGCAGCCTGCAGCGCCGGAGCGAGACTGCGCAGATAGACACGCTGGCTCCTTTGCTAAGCAAGCGCAGTATCGAAGGCTCGTCGTGTATTCGCAACAGGAAGCCGCCAAAAGAGAAAGCGATTGTATCGGTTTGTAACAGTGCTTTCAGATTCGACCAAGCCGGGAACGCTGCCGCATGGTGCTGCCGGGCGGTTTCAATGGTCGTGGCGGATGCGCTGGGGACTAAAGGAGAATGCTGGCCGAATCCGCAGTCAAACGACTGCGCCGAACAGTGCGCCGACGCCGGCGGTGCTGGCCATCGCCAGCGCTCCCCAGAATGTGACGCGCCTGGCGCCGACCAGCAGGCTGGCGCCGCCGGCCCGCGCGGCGATGGCGCCGAGCAGCGCGAGGAAAACCAAGGCGGTGGTCGCGACGCAGGGGATCAGCAGCCGGCCGGGCGCCAGCGCGCAGACCGCCAACGGCAGCAGCGCGCCGATTGCGAAGCTGGCGGCCGACGACAGCGCCGCCTGCACTGGCTGTGCGGCGAGCGTTTCGGAGATGCCCAGTTCGTCGCGCGCGTGCGCGCCCAGCGCGTCGTGCTGCATCAGTTGCGTGGCGACCTGTTGCGCGAGCTCGGGCGCCAGCCCTCGCATGACATAGATTGCCGCAAGTTCGCGGTGTTCGGCGTCGGGATTGTCTTCGAGTTCGGCGCGCTCGCGCGTCAGGTCAGCGTTCTCGGTATCGGCCTGCGAATGGACCGAGACATATTCGCCGGCGGCCATCGACATGGCGCCGGCGACCAGTGCCGCGACGCCGGTGAGCAGGATGCTGGACTGACTGGCGCCGGCCGCCGCGACGCCGACCACCAGGCTGGCCGTCGACACGATGCCGTCGTTGGCACCGAGCACCGCGGCGCGTAACCAGCCGATGCGGTCGGTGCGGTGACGTTCGGTATGGCGGCGTGGCGAAATCATGAGCTGACCAATCCTGGGCGTTGTCTGGCCGCTGTGTCTGTCGGCGAAACACTATTGTAGTGGGTCGGGCGAGGGGCGTGGTCAACCGGGCTGCCGGCTCTGCGGCGACTCGAGTGTTTCCTCCGGCGTTTCTTCGGAGGGTATCAAGGCATCGCGGCGATGCTTGTGGTCGTGCAGCCGGTCGAGCGTGCTTTCGATCACACGCGCCAGCTTGTCGGCCGCGCTGACGACCGATTTGTGCAGGCTGTCGGCATGGGCCGTCACAGCTAGCGGGTGATAGCCTTCAATATGCGCCTCCATCATGCAGCGCATATCGTTCTCTCCGCTCTTGTGATGCGCTCCGTCTTCATCGGCGAGATGGACCTCGACATGCGAGACGTGATCGCCAAGTTGGCTCAAGGCGTCCTCGACCACGCCGCTGACGTGAGCGGCGAGCGCTTCATGACCTTCGATGGTGTGGTCGGTATTGATCTGGATTTTCATACTGCTCTCCTGGTGTGGTTTATGGCATTGGATGCCGAGGTGCTGATCGACGGGCTGCCTGTTCGTGTCGATGCCGCACTGCGCCAGCTCATTCGTGTGTCGTCGGCCCATGAAAAATCTTGATCGGCAAACAGCTCAAGCATTCGGCATTCGGCGTCATTGCTTGCGGAGCAGGGCGCCGAACGCGAATGACCTAGCGCTGAAGGATCGTTCCGTTGTCGCCTGAGAGAACGATCTCGACGCGTCGATTGAGCTGACGACTCGGCGCCGTGTCATTGGCGGCGACCGGATAGGCTTCGCCAAAGGCGCGGATGGCGATGCGCTCGCGTGCCACGCCCATTTCCTGCAACGCGCTGCGCACGGCGCTGGCGCGGCGCTCGGACAGTTCCTGGTTGTGCGCCGAAGTGCCGGTGCTGTCGGTAAAGCCTTCGATCAGCACCGCGCGTTGCGGATTCTGCTGCAGCACGTCGGCGAGCTTTTGCGTCGTGCGCATGCCGTCCGGAGTCAACCTCGCCTGGTCGGTGGCAAACAGCACGTCGCCCAGCGTGATGATGATGCCGCGTTCGGTTTTTCGTGCGGCCAGCTCGGCGAGCTGGGCTTCGAGGATCGCCGCGTGCGTCTGCGCGGCCTGCGTCTGGCTCTGGGCGATTTGCGTTGCGCGCTTGGCCTGGTCGGCTTCGTTGGTGCGTTGATCGAGGCGAACTTGATCGCGTTGCTTGGCGGCGTTGTCGATTTCGGCTTCAGCTGTTTTACGTTTGGCCACTTCCTGGGTCAAGGCGATCTTCTGCTTGGCGAGATAAGCCAGCTTGTCGATGTTCTCGGCGCTGTCGTTATTGGTCGCCGCTAGATTTGCTCGGGTCATCGCGTCGGAAGCCTGTTTCATTTCCAGCGGTGCATAGCTGGCAACTTTCGGGTTGCTTTGTACGCTCTGGTAGTCGCTGCGCGCCTGATCGAGCAGACCGGTGGTGGTTGGCGTCGAACTGCAGGCGCCGAGGAGTGCAGCGATGAGCAGCAGCGTCGGGGTGAAATGTACTTTTTTCATGATCAAGTCCTGGTGATTTGCGCAGCGGCAGTTAACGACCCCGCTGTCGTGATGAGACGGCGAGAATGGCTTATTTGCTGCTGCGATCGAGCTCGTCGCGCAAGACGCGGATGTCGTCCTGCAAGGCGTCTGCCGCAGTCTGCGCTTTCGCCGAGTTGGCCTTGCCTTGAGCCAGCTTGGCGTCGGCCTGCGCCTGTGCGGCCAAGTCCCTGGCCAGCGGGTAATCCTTGTCGGCCATCGCCTTGTTGGCGCGAACCATTTTTTGGCGTGCCGAAGTCATTTCAACCGGGGCAAATTCCGCTGCGCCGGCGCTTGCGGCGTTGTCGACCGCCGCTTTGGAAACGGCGACGTCGGCGGTCGCCGGTGTCTTGAGGCTGCTGCAACCGAAGCTCATCACCAGCGTCGCGGCGAACAGCATTGTGATTCCCTGTCTTGTGTTCATCTTTTTCCCCTGCGAATGAAGTCGAGTGCGAAATTGCGCCCCACGAATCGACTTTGGTCTCTATCGCTCGTGCGATCGGTACGCTGACGCACATTGCGCACTCATTGGTCGTCACCTGTGGTTTTAGCCGCCGTCGGTTCGGCAGCGCACGGACGCGCGTTCAGCGGTCGGCTAAGGTCAGCCAATGCCTACCTCCCTCGTGCCGGCGAGCCGCCCAATGAGTTCCAACGGCCACAAAGCGTCGATACCGCTCGAAGCCAAAACCTTGTTTCTGCTGCTGGTCAGCGTCTCGATCGCGCTGGGCCTGATCCTCTTGCCTTTCTACGGAACGATCATGTGGGGCGTGATCATCGCCTTGCTGTTCGCGCCGCTCAACCACCGGCTGCATGACCGGCTCACTGGTCGACGCACGCTGGCGGCGCTGCTGACGCTGTTGGTCGTGCTGGTGATCGTCATCATTCCCTGCGCGCTCATGGCCGCGTCGCTGGCGCGCGAAGCGGCAGCTGTTTTCGCGCAATTGCAGGCGGGCGAGTTGAATCCGGGGCTTTATTTCCGTGGAGTGTTCGCTGGGCTGCCCGACTGGATCACGGCGCTGCTCGATCGCTTCGGTCTGACCGATTTCTCGACGCTGCTGCGCCGCTTGACCGTTGCCCTGACGCAGACCAGCCAGTTCCTGGCGACGCAGGCCTTGAGCATCGGTCAGATTACCTTCGAATTCGTCGCCAGCGTGTTCATCGCGCTCTATCTCGCGTTCTTCCTGATTCGCGATGGTGAGCTCGTCGTCAGTGCCATGCGGCGCGCCATTCCGCTGACGCCGGCGCACCAGTGCGCGTTGTTCGAAACCTTCGCCACAGTGATTCGCGCGACGGTCAAGGGCAATTTGCTGGTGGCGCTCATACAGGGTGCGCTGGGTGGCCTTGCATTCTTTTTTCTGGGGCTTCCCGGCGCTTTGCTGTGGGCGGTGCTGATGGCCTTTCTGTCGTTGTTGCCGGCGATCGGCGCTGGCCTGGTGTGGCTGCCGGTGGCGCTCTATTTGCTGGCCTCGGGAGCGCTGTGGCAGAGCCTCGCGCTGACCGCTTACGGTGTCCTGGTCATCGCCTCGTCGACAATCTGCTGCGGCCGCTGCTGGTCGGCAAGGACACGCGCATGCCCGACTACGTGGTGATGATTACCACGCTCGGTGGAATGGCGGTCCTGGGCGTCAACGGTTTCGTCGTCGGGCCGGTGGTCGCGGCGATGTTCATCGCGGTCTGGCAGTTATATACGACGACGCGCGGCGGGGAGCCGTTATGAGCGGTTGCAAGGAATTCCTCTTCGCGGATGGTCCAAACCGTCAGGGGTCACCCTTCCCGGGCCTGGCCGGCGCGCGACCAGGGCTGAGCCTCAGCGGCGCCGGTCAGCCTATTTGAGCGTCGCCACCAGGGTGATCTGCGCGACGCCGGCGAGCGCTTTCGACAGCGGGCAGTCGCGCTTGGCCGCGCTGGCTATCTGCTGGAAGGTTTTGTCGTCGATTCCGGGAACGCTGGCGTCGAGTGTCAGCGCGATCCGGTCGATGGCAAAGCCTTCGCCCTGTTGGGCCAGGCGCACGCTGGCCCGGGTATCGACCGTCGCCGTGGCGAAGCCGGCCTTCTCGCAGGCGAAGGAAAAGGCCATGGTGAAGCACGCGGCGTGCGCCGCGCCAAGAATTTCCTCGGGGTTGGTGCCGCGCCGGTCGTCTTCGAAACGGCTGGCGAAGCCGTAAGGGTATTGCTTCAGCGCGCCGGTCTCGGTGCTGATCTGGCCCAGGCCTTTCTTGCCCTGGCCTTGCCAATGCACGCTGGCGGTTTTTTCAGTCATGAGTGTCTCCTGTTGCGGGTTGAGGGGGGGCGCTGTCTGCTCGCGCCGGCCTGAATAAATCCAAGGCCATGCCAGATTGACCTGCCGATCGGCAGGCGTCAGTGCGCTAGCTCACACTGCCGACCACTCAGCGCGTCTCCTGACGACGATCGTCGGTTCGCGCAGTGGGTTTGCGGCGTTGCCTGCGCCTGGCGTAAAGCGTCATCAAGGGCGTCACCGAAATGCCGTGCACGACGATCGAGACCGCGACGGCGGTCAGCGTCAGCGAGATGGCCTGCTCGGCGAGCGGGCCAGCAAGTCCATGGTTGAGGGCGTACATCAGATAGAAGATCGAACCGATGCCGCGGATACCAAACCAGGAGATCAGCCAGCGTTGATCGGCCGACACTGACGCACCGTACAAACCGAGCCACACCGATAGGGGTCGCACGACCACGAACAGCAGCAGCAGGAAGGCGATCGTATCCCCGCCGACACGCGCATAAGGCAGCATCGCCCCGACCACCAGGACAATCGCCAACTCGGCGATGCGCTCCAACTGCTCGTTGAAGCCACGCACCGCTTGCGTCATATAGGCGCCGGCCAGATCCGGATGGGTCGCTACGGCCTGGTGCGATTCCTTGTCGTGCAGCCCTGCCACGCCGTCGTTCGGGAGCGGTCCTGTCTGCAAATTCTCTTTGATCCGATGCAGGGCCAGACCGGCGGCGAATACGGCCAGAAAGCCCGACGTCAGCGCCAACTGTGCTGCGCCGTAAGCCAGCGCGATGAGGCCCAGGGTCAGGAATTCGTCCAAGCCAACGGCTTCACGGTGGTGGGTGCGAAAATAGACTACCAGCTTGCCGATCAGCGTGCCAAGCACACCGCCGATCGCCAGGCCGCCGAGCTGGGCCCAGAGCACATCGACCGCCAGCCATCGCCACCCCCCCGTACCGAGATCGTGCAGGCCGAGCAGACCGAGGCCGAGATACACGAAGGGGAAGGCCGCGCCGTCGTTGAGTCCGCCTTCGCCGGTCAGGCTGAAACGCAGGCGGTCGCGGTCCTCGGGTTCCTCGACCTGGACGTCGGACGCCAGCACCGGATCGGTCGGCGCCAGAATCCCGCCAAGCAGGATGGCGGCGCCGAGCGGCAGGCCCAATAGATAGAATCCGATTACCGCGATCAGCGCAATGGTCAGCGCCATCGACCCGAAAGCCAGGCGCAGTGGCAAGCGCCATTGCTTGTTGGAAAACGGCAGACCGAGTTTCAGACCCACCGAGAAAAGCGAGATCAGCAGGGCAACTTCCGCCACGCTTTCGAGGATCACTGGCGCTTTTTGCGGATTCGGCATCATCAGTCCCCAGCCGGCGTTGCCGAGCCCGTAGCCGACCGCCAGATAGAGCATCGACGGGCTGACCGGAAGTCGCTTGAGCAACGATGCGGACAGCACCATGGTAATCAGCAGCGCGCCGATGACAAGCGCCCATACGGCAAAGGACATGGCAACCTGTTCTGGATGGTTGGAAGAAGAACAGCGTCACCGCGCAAGACGTTCGGACGCCGGTGGTGACAGGGCGTATCAGTAACGCACGGAAATTTACCGCCGTCTGTTGGCCAGCGCACGCAAAGTATCAAGTTGGGACAAGCTCTGTGCGTCGCCGCACAGAAATCGCCTGGTTGCCGAGGCTAGCATCGGTACTGGTTGGCTTGGTCAGCAGGAAGCGGACGTCATCCGTAGCCCCCCTTTCAATCCGTTGGAGAGATCATCATGCTTGAGCAAACTCATATCGTGAGCGGGATTTATACCAGCCGTGCCGAAGCGCAGGCCGTGTGCGAGCGCCTGGTGGATCGTGGCTTGTCGCGCGGGCAAATGAATATCGTTGAAAGCGCCGCGGTCGATGGCAACCGCGCGATGGCGAAGGACAACGAAACGTTGAAGGACGTGCTGGTCGATGGCAGCGTTGGCGCAGCGGTCGGCACCGTCATCGGCGGCTTGGGCGAAGTGGCGCTGGTGGCGGCGAACGTCACCTTGTTTGTTGCCAGTCCGCTGATTGCTCCGCTGTTTATGCTCGGTTGGGGCGCATTCATTGGCGGTCTGGTCGGTGCAGCAGCCGGCGCAGAAAAATCCGACGCGAAAAAGGAAGGGAAACTGTCCGAGCTGGTGCTCGATGTCATCCGCAGCGGGCATGTCGTGCTCATCGCTCATGCCCTGACGGCGTCGGAGGCCGGTGTGGCGCGTGAAATCATTGGCGATTCGGTCACCCAGGAGAGCTAGTCCTTACCTCGGAACAGCCTGTCGACGGCGAAGTTGCAGCACGTCGGAGACTGCCTTTCGACGCGTAGAGCCGCGCATCGAATGATCCTAAGCCGTAGTTCAAACCACGAAGTGCACGAAGATCATGCCCCGAAGGAAATACCCGTGGGGTACCAAGAAAAGCGGAGAACATAACATTCTCGATTCTCTTCGTGTTCTCCGTGTTCTTCGTGGTTCAACTGCTTTTTCTAGGATGATCAATCCCCGCGCGCGTCGCGGACCTGCACCATGCCGCCTTCGACGCGCACCGGAAGGGTCGCGACCGGCTCGTAGGCGGGCGGCGCCAAGACCGCGCCGGTCCTGATCGAAAAGCGCGCGCCGTGGCGCGGGCAGACGATCTGCTCGCCCTTGAGCGCGCCGCCGGACAGTGAGTCGCCGTCGTGCGTGCAGATGTCCTCAATGGCGTAGTACGCCCCGTCCAGATTGAAGACAACCACCGGGCTGCCGTCGACATCGAGCGAACGTCTGTCGCCAGGGGGAAATTCGTTTTTCAGCGCAACGTCGATCCAGTCCGACATGGCGGGGCCTCACAATAAGCCGAGTTGCAGTTTGACGTGCTCAGGCAGCAGCGCCATGTTCCAGGGCGGTTCCCAGACCAGTGTGACATGGACTTCGCTGACGCCGGGCACTTCGCGCAGGCGGTCCTCGACGGTTCCCGGGAAGGTCTCGGCGACCGGGCAGCCCGGCGCCGTCAAGGTCATGCCGACGGCGACGCGTCCTGGTGGATCGATTTCGAGCGCGTAAATCAGACCCAGGTCGTAGATGTTGACCGGGATTTCCGGGTCGTAGATGGTGCGCAAGGCGGCGATCAGGGCTTCGCGCAATGGCGCGGTTTGATCGCTGGCGACGGCATCGGGTGATAGGGTATCCATGGCTTACTCCGTCGAGATGGGTTGCTTCTGGTTTTTTAGCGCGGCTTGCAGCGTATGCCAGGCGAGCGTCGCGCACTTGACTCGCGCCGGAAACTCGCTGACTCCGGCCAGCACTTCGAGCTTGCCGAGTTCGGGGTGCGGCGCGTCTTCGGGCGTCGTGACCATGTGATGGAAGTCCTCGAAGAGGTCTTCGACTTCGTCGATCCGCTTGCCCTTGAGCGCCTCGGTCATCAGCGAGGCGGAGGCGGTCGAAATCGCGCAGCCGCTGCCCTTGAAGCTCAAGTCGGTGATGACGCCGTGATCGACCTTGAGATAGACCGTGAGCTGGTCGCCGCACAGCGGATTGAAACCTTCGGCCTGATGGTTGGCGCAGTCGAGCACGTGACAGTTCCGCGGCTTCTTGTAGTGGTCGAAGATCACGTCCTGATAGAGTTCGCGTAAATCGCTCATCGTTGAAAAATCTCCATAACCTGATGCAGTGCGGCGACCAGGGTATCGACTTCGGCGCGCGTGTTGTAGAGCGCGAACGACGCGCGCGCGGTTCCGGAAAGGCCGAAGCGCTGCATCACCGGCATTGCGCAGTGATGGCCGGCGCGGATCGCGACGCCACGGTGATCGAGGATGGTGCCGATGTCGTGCGGGTGGATGCCGGCCAGCGTGAACGACAGGATGCTCGCCTTGTCGCGCGCCGTACCGATGATCGTCTGCCCGGGAATCACCGACACTTGCCGGGTCGCATAATCGAGCAGATCGCGCTCGTGCGCTGCGATCGTCGCGATACCGAGCGCACCGACGTAATCGAGTGCCGCGCCCAGCCCGATGGCGCCGGCGATGTTGGGCGTTCCCGCTTCGAACTTGTACGGCAGCTCGTTGTATTCGGTCTTCTCGAAGCTGACCGTGCGGATCATGTCGCCGCCGCCCTGGTAGGGGGGCATCGCGTCGAGCAGCGCAGCCTTTCCGTAGAGTACCCCGATTCCCGTCGGACCGTAGATCTTGTGCCCGGAAAAAGCGTAGAAGTCGCAATCGAGCGCGCGCACGTCGACGGTCAGATGCGCGATCGCCTGGGCGCCGTCGATCAGCACCGGGACGCCGCGGCCATGCGCGAGTTCGATGACGCGCTCGATCGGAACGATGCTGCCCAGCGCGTTTGAAAGATGAGTGACGGCGATGAGCCGGGTGCGCGCGCCGAGCAGGCGCTCGAAGCTGTCCAGCTCGAACTCGCCGGCGTCGTTGATCGACACCACTTTGAGCACCGCGCCGGTCTGTTCGCAGACCATCTGCCAGGGGACGATGTTCGAATGGTGTTCCATCGTGCTGATCAGAATTTCGTCGTCCGGTTTGAGGCGCGGTCGCGCGAAGCTCTGCGCGACCAGATTGATCGCCTCGGTGGCGCCGCGCACATAGATGATTTCATTGCTGCTGGCGGCGTTGATGAAGCGTGCAATCTTGCCGCGCGCCGCCTCGTACTGGTCAGTTGCGCGCTGGCTCAGGGTGTGCACGCCGCGATGGACGTTGGCGTTGGTGTGGCGGTAATAGTCGGCTTCGGCGGCGATCACCGACTGCGGTTTTTGCGTCGTCGCGGCGTTGTCGAGATAAACGAGCGGCTGGTCGCTTATCGTCTCCTGCAGGATTGGGAAATCGTCGCGCCAGCGCGCCACCTCGGCTGGCATGGCTGCGTCGCGCGCGAGGCTGTTCGTTTCGATTTTCATATGAGCTCCCTGATGCGTTCGCCTTGCGGCAGACGCGTAAACAAAATTTGCTTGAGGCGGGTGCGCAGCGATGCGACGCCGATGCGTTCGACGAGGTCGTTCGCGAAGGCGTGCACCAGCAGGCTCCTGGCCATCGTCTCTTCGATGCCGCGCGCGCGCAGGTAAAAAAGCTGGTTGTCGTCGAGCTGGCCGACCGTCGCACCGTGCGTGCATTTGACGTCGTCGGCGTAGATTTCGAGCTGCGGCTTGGTGTCGATTTCGGCGTCGCGCGACAGCAGCAGATTATGGTTGGCCTGCCGGGCGTCGGTCTTCTGCGCGCCGGGACGGACGACGACCTGGCCGTTGAAGACCGCTCGCGAGTGGCCGTCGAGAACGCCGCGATACGTTTCGCGACTGGTTCCGTTGGCTTGGGCGTGGTCGATCCGCGTATGGTTATCGACGTGCTGACGACCACCGACCAGATAGAGACCGTCGAGTGTCGCTGCGCAGCCGGTCGCCGCGAAGCGCGTGCTGATGTCGTTGCGCGCGAGCAACGCGCCGAGACTCACGGAGTGCGACAGCAGTCGGCTGTCACGCGCCTGTCGGGCGTGTATTCCAGCAATATGGAACGATTGCAGTGCTTCCTGCTGTAGCTTGTAGTGCTCGATTGCGGCGTTGGTACCGGCGAAGATCTGCGTGAGCGCATTGGTCAGATAGACTGCGGCATCGCTGCCGGCATAGTGCTCGATCACCGTCGCCTGCGCGCCGTCTTCGGCGACGATCAGGTTGCGCGGGGAGATCAATGCACCCGCAGCGCCGGCTTGCGTCGCGATGAACAGCAGATGGATCGGCTGCTCGACGACCGTCCCGGGCGCCAGATGCAGGTAGGCGCCGTCGGCCATGAAGGCGGTATTGAGCGCGCCGAAGACGGTCTGGCCGTGGTCGTCGGCGAGATAGGCTTCGAGCGCTTCGGACGAGCTTTCGAGCATCCCGGCGAGGCTCGCCAGCGTCGCGCCGGTCGGCAATCGCCCGGGAGCCGACAGCGCCGGGCGGTAGCGACCGTTGACGAAGACCAGCCGATGGACTGCGCTGCCGGTCAGCGAAAACTGGTCGACCAGTGCGGCCGCAGCAGCGTCATCGCCATCGCCATCGTCGCGCAATGCTGCCACAAAGGCGTTCTTTTCGATCGCAGCGACGCTGGTGTATTTCCACTCCTCGTCACGCGCGCCGGGAAATCCATGCTGCGCGAAACGCTCGATCGCGTTGTGGCGGGCGCTCACCAGCCACGGCACGCGCGCGCCGGGCAGGCTCGCCTGCGTGCGCGCGAAGTCGGCGAGCGTGTGGTCGCGTGCGTTCATGACCTGGCCTCGGCGTGAGCGGCGGTGGGTGCGGTTTCTTCGAGCCAGCCGTAGCCGCGCTCTTCGAGTTCGAGCGCGAGCTCCTTGCCGCCGGTGCGGACGATCTTGCCTTGCGACAACACATGAACGAAGTCGGGAACGACGTAGTCGAGCAGGCGCTGGTAATGGGTCACCAGGATCATCGCGCGGTCGGGGCTGCGCAATGCGTTGATTCCCTTCGAGACGACCTGCAGCGCGTCGATGTCGAGCCCCGAGTCGGTCTCGTCGAGGATCGCGAGCTTCGGTTCGAGGATCGCCATCTGCAGGATTTCGTTGCGCTTCTTCTCGCCGCCGGAAAAGCCCTCGTTGACCGCGCGGAAAAGCAGGTCGTCGTTCATTTCCATGAGCGCCATCTTCTGCTTGATCAGCGCCAGGAATTCCATCGCGTCGAGTTCGGCCAGTCCGCGGTGCTGGCGGACGGCGTTGAGCGCAGCCTTGAGCAGGTAGACGTTGCTCACCCCAGGAATTTCGACCGGGTACTGGAAGGCCAGGAAGATGCCTTCACGCGCGCGAATCTCGGGCGCCAGCGGCAGCAGGTCGAGTCCCTGATACAAGACTTCGCCGGCGGTCACCTGGAAGGTTTCGCGTCCGGCGAGCACCTGCGCCAGCGTGCTCTTGCCCGATCCGTTGGGGCCCATGATGGCATGCACTTCGCCGGCATTGACGGTCAGATCGAGGCCGCGCAGGATAGTCTTGTCTTCGACGCTGGCGTGCAGGTTGCTGATTTTCAACATGGTTCTGTTTCCTTTGTGGTTTAGCCGACGGTGCCTTCGAGGCTCACGCTCATCAGTTTCTGTGCCTCGACCGCAAACTCCATCGGCAGTTCCTTGAATACTTCCTTGCAAAAGCCATTGACGATCATCGATACCGCGTCCTCGACCGAGATGCCGCGCTGCTGGCAATAAAAGAGCTGGTCTTCGCCGATGCGCGACGTCGACGCTTCGTGTTCGACGCGCGCGCTCGGGTTCTTGACCTCGATGTAGGGGAAGGTGTGCGCGCCGCACTGATCGCCGAGCAGCAGCGAGTCGCACTGGCTGTAGTTGCGCGCGCCCTCTGCCGATTTGAGGATCTTTACGAGGCCGCGGTAGGCGTTCTGCCCGTGCCCCGCCGAGATTCCCTTGGAAATGATCGTGCTGCGCGTATTGCGGCCGATGTGGATCATCTTCGAGCCGGTGTCGGCCTGTTGGTAATTGTTGGTCAGCGCGACCGAATGGAATTCGCCGATCGAGTCGTCGCCGCGCAGGATGCAACTCGGATATTTCCAGGTGATCGCCGAACCGGTCTCGACCTGGGTCCAGGAAATGTGCGAACGGATGCCGCGGCAGTCGCCGCGCTTGGTGACGAAGTTGTAGATGCCGCCCTTACCGTCCTGGTCGCCCGGGTACCAGTTCTGCACCGTCGAGTACTTGATTCGCGCATGGTCGAGCGCGATCAGCTCGACGACCGCGGCGTGCAGCTGGTTTTCGTCGCGCATCGGCGCCGTGCAGCCTTCGAGGTAGCTGACGTAGGCGCCTGCGTCGGCGATGATCAGCGTGCGCTCGAACTGGCCGGTGTCCTTGGCGTTGATGCGAAAGTAGGTCGATAGCTCCATTGGACAGCGAACGCCGGGCGGGATGTAGCAGAACGACCCGTCGGAAAAGACCGCCGCGTTGAGCGCGGCGAAGAAATTATCGGTGTAGGGAACGACCGATCCGAGATATTGCTGAACGAGGTCGGGATGCTCGCGAACGGCGTCGGAGAACGAGCCGAAGATGATTCCGAGTTCGCCGAGCTTGGCCTTGAAGGTGGTGCCGACCGAGACGCTGTCGAAGACGGCGTCGACGGCCACCCCCGCGAGCATCTCGCTCTCCTTGAGCGGAACGCCGAGCTTCTCGTAGGTGCGCAGCAACTCGGGATCGACGTCGGCGAGGCTCTGCGGCCGGTCTTTCATCGACTTGGGCGCCGAATAGTAGATGATGTTCTGGTAGTCGATCGCCGGGTAGCGCGCCGTCGACCACGTCGGTTCGCTCATCGTCAGCCAGTGGCGGAAGGCCTTGAGCCGCCACTCGAGCATGAACGCCGGCTCGTTCTTGTGCGCCGAGATCAGGCGGATGGTGTCCTCGCTCAAGCCGCGCGGCACGCTGTCGGCTGCGACGTCGCTGACGAAGCCGTGCTGGTATTCGTTGCCGATCAACTCGTCGAGCTGGGTTGCACTCATGACGTTTCTCCAATGGTGCGTGGGTTCGCGACGCGCGGCCGCCGCGGACGCAGATCAGCGAGGCTCATCGTTTCGACGACCGGCTCGCTCATCTGCTGCAAACTGATCTGTTCGAGTGCTTCAAGCATGATGCGGCTGACCCGGTGCCAATGGCCGTGAACCTGGCAGCGCGGTTGGTGGCCGCACAAGCCGGGGCCCGCGCTGCACTGCGTCATGCCGAGCGGCCCGTCGATGGCGTTGATGATCTGTGCCGTCGAAATCTCGGCCGGCGGCCGCGAGAGCTTGTAGCCGCCCTTGGCGCCGCGTAACGACTGAACCAGTCCTTGGCGGATAAATGTCTTGAGCAGCTTGCTCACCGACGGAACCGGCAAACCGGTGAGCGAAACGATCTCGGCGACGCTCTGCGTCCGCTCGGGCTCTTTTGCCATCGTCGTCAGGACGATCGTTCCATAGTCAGCCATTTTGCTAATTCTCAACATTTTTGGGTCTTCGTAAGAACATATAGGACTAATATAGTTCTATATATTTTAAGTCGCAAATCGTCTTCGAATCCGTTGTGGCCAGGCATTGCTTTCCAAGGCGTATGCGCCGAACGAGATCCTCTACACTGGGCTGGCGCGCTCCCCGCCACAGGAGCTTGCGGGCCGCGGCGGTCGGAGAATACTTTTTAGGAGCTTCCCCCATGAAAATCGCCGTATTCAGCGCCCGGTGCTACGACCGGGAGTTTTTGACTGCCGCCAATGCCACAGCCGGACATCAACTCGCTTTTTTCGAGGCGCGCCTTGAGGCGGAGACGATTCCCTTGGCCGCCGGTTGCGAGGCCGTTTGTCTGTTCGTCAATGACCGTGCCGACGCCGCCGTGCTCAAGGCGCTGGCGGCCGGCGGGACGCGCCTGCTGGCGCTGCGCTGCGCCGGATTCAACAACGTCGATCTGCAGGCTGCGGCGCAGTGCGGAGTCAAGGTGGTTCGCGTCGTTAGCTACTCGCCGTATTCGGTCGCCGAGCACGCCGTCGCCTTGTTGCAGGCGATCAATCGCAAGATCCACCGCGCCTACAACCGCACCCGTGATTCGAATTTCGCGCTCGACGGGTTGCTGGGTTTCGACTTGCACGGCAAGACCGTGGCGGTGGTCGGTACCGGAAAAATCGGCCGCGTCTTTACGAAGATCATGCTCGGCTTCGGCTGCGAAGTGCTCGGTTACGATGTCTTTCATTCGCCCGAATTCGAGGCACTTGGTGCGCGCTACGCCGCTGCGGCGGAAATTGGCGCGCGCGCCGACATCATTTCGCTGCACTGCCCGCTGATGCCGGATACAAAACACATCGTCAATGCCCACACGCTCTCGCGCGTCAAGCGCGGCGCCTTGCTGATCAACACCAGTCGCGGCGGGTTGGTCGATACCGAAGCGGTGATCGAAGCGCTCAAAAGCGGGCAGCTTGGCGGGCTGGCGCTCGATGTCTATGAACAGGAGGCCGATCTCTTCTACCGTGATCTGTCGAGTACGGTGGTCGATGACGATGTCTTTCAGCGTCTGCTATCTTTTCCCAACGTCATCGTCACCGGCCATCAAGCCTTCTTTACCCGCGAAGCGATTACGACGATCTGCGAGACGACGATCGCCAGCGTCAACCAATTCGCCGCCGGCCAGGCGCTGTCGAACGAGATTAAGGCACCTTGATCGAGCCCGTGCGTCGAGCGTTGCTCGACGCTGGCGTGTGGCGACGGTTTGTGTGGGCTGACGCCCAGACCGGGATGGGAACGATCGCAACCCTGAGGCCTGGCCATGGCCGCGATTTTTGCGAGTAGGCGGCAGGCGCCGGGAGTGTCTGCCGGTGTTGTCGAAAAACCGGCACCGATCATCGAGTGGCTGCTGTGTGCGGCAACAGACAGACCCCCTCGCACTTCCCTCCTAAGCTGCAAATGGTCGGAGCCAGGTGCGCAATTGCTGCCGTGGCACAGCGTGCTGCTTCAAGGCAGAACGCTTGGCGAAGACTGGCCTTGCCGCATTTTTCCATCCACTAATCAAGGAATACTGATGAACACTTTCAATATCAAAATGCTCGCTCTGGCGATCGGTTTCGCCTTCAGCGCCGGCGCCATGGCGCAGACCATCAGCAAGACCGAGTACAAGGACAGTAAGAGCAAGATCAGCGCCGAGTACAAGAGCGCCAAGGCGAGCTGCGCCGCGCTCTCGGGCAACGCCAAGGACATCTGCGTCGAGCAAGCCAAGGGCCAGGAAAAGGTCGCCAAGGCTGATCTTGAAGCGAGCTACAAGCCAAGCACCAAGAGCCATTACGACGCTCGCGTCGCCAAGGCGGATGCCGACTATGCGGTCGCCAAGGAAAAGTGCGACGACGTGGCCGGCAACGTCAAGGACGTCTGCGTCAAGGAGGCCAAGGCTGCGCAAACGGCGGCGATAGCTGACGCCAAAACGCAGAAGACGACGGTTGGCGCCAACGCGGTGGCCACCGAAAAGACCGCGCAAGCGCGCCAGGACGCCGCGGCAGAAAAGACCGAGGCGCAGTACAAAGTCGCCCAGCAAAAATGCGACACTTTTTCCGGCCCGACCAAGGACGAGTGTCTGAGCAAGGCCAAGGTCAGCGCTGGCAAGTAGTACGTGCGGGATTCGTCCCGCACTGGTGATAAACCACTTTTTGAAACAGAGGTAGCCCAATGAAAACGAACCATAGATTTATGCCCTGCGCCGTCGTTGCCGCGCTCTTGCTCGGCCTCGGTGGCTGTGCCGGGATGTCCAACCAGGACAAGAATACCGCCATCGGTGCCGGCGTCGGTGCCGTCGGCGGCGCCGTACTGACCAACGGCGGCGCGCTTGGTACCGTCGGCGGCGCTGCCGTCGGTGGCGTCATCGGTCACGAAATCAGCAAGTAGTGATCTTTCGCGCCCGACCTCGGGGACTGCTGCCGCTCGCCGCGATGCGGGAGCGGCTTAACCGGAGTGCCAAACAATGAACAGCATCAAAATCGTAAAGACATTCGGCGTCGCGCTGGTCATCGGCACGTTGCTGGCGACGTTACCCGCCTGCCAGAAACAGGAAGGCCCGGCGGAGCGCGCCGGCAAGGAAGTCGACCAGGCCGCCGACAAGGTCGGTCAGCAGCTTGAAAAAGCCGGCGAAAAGGTTCAGGACGCGGCCAAGGGCAGCCAGAAATAGTCTTTCCGAATCGCTGCTCGATTCGTCGCGGCATCCGCACGGCAGGTGTTCTGGCGATTGTCCCCGAGACCCCCGTCAGTACGCTGTGCTAATTCGTCCTGGATAATTTCGAGACGCCATGGCTATGACAAATAGCGTAATATTCATTGCATGGGTCGCCTGTCAGACGCTCGCAGCGAGGCGTGATGGTCAAGGGCGGGACGATCGGCTACCCGCCGTACAGCGGCAGGAAATTCCCTGGATCACGGGAGTTGAAATGGGATTGAGCGATGACTACTCGGGATGACCGGCTCGAACCTGGCGAAGAACTGCGCCAGCGTGCCAAAGCGGTCGTCGACGGCCTGGTGGCCAAGGCGGACGGGCCGTGCGATGTGCTGCTGTCGCCCGAAGCCATCCGGCAGTTGGTGCACGAACTGCGGGTGCATCATATCGAACTGGAGATGCAGAACGATGAGTTGCAGCGCGCGCAGCAGGCGCTCGACGCCGCGCGAGCGCGTTATTTCGCGCTCTATGAGCTGGCGCCGGTCGGTTACTGCACGCTGAGCGAGGGCGGTCTGGTTCGTGAGGCCAATCTGTGTGCCGCGACCTTGCTCGGTGTGGCGCGAGAGGCGCTGGCCAATCAGCCGATCCTGAGTTTCATCGAGAACGAAGACCGCGACATTTTCTACGTCCACCGCCGACGGCTGGTCGCCAGCCGCCAGCCGCAGGCCTGCGAGTTGCGGTTACACCGGCCCGGTGATTCGTCGCTGTGGGTGCGCCTCGAATCGACCGTTGCTCGCGAGCTGGACGGGGTGATGGTGCTGCGCGTGGTGCTCAGCGATATCAGCCAGCGTAAGCGCGCAGAAGCGGTGTTGCAGGCCAGCGAGGAGCAGTATCGGTGTCTGGCCGAGGACATGCCGATTTTTGTCGCGACCTTTGCCGCCGACGGCACGCTGAGCTACGTCAACGAAGCGATGGCTTGGCTGCTCGGGAAGACGCGCCGGCAACTGCTCGGTCGCAAGATTTTCGATTTCCTGTCCAATAGCAATCGGCTGCTGGTCAGCGAGCGCCTGTGCTTGCTGACGCCGCGACAGCCGATCACCACTTACGAGCAGGTCTATCTGAAGCCGGGAGGCGCCAGGGCAAGCAACCAATGGACCTGCCGCGCCTTTTTTGACGCAGCCGGCAACGCCGTCCGCTTCCAGTCAGTCGGTCGGGATACCTCCGAGCGCAAGGCCATCGAAACTGAACTGATTGCCGCCAAGCGTGCCGCAGAACGCGCCAACCGCGCCAAATCGAGTTTTCTGGCCGCCGCCAGCCATGATTTGCGGCAACCGCTGCAGGCCATCAGCCTGTTCAACGACGCGCTGCTCAGAAGCGGATTGAATGCCGATCAGAAAAAAATCAGCGAATACCTGACCTTGTCGATTCACTCGCTGGGCGAACTGCTCGGCGCCTTGCTCGATATTTCGCGGCTCGACGCCGGTATTGTCACGGTGAGCCCGGAAACCATCGAGGTCGAGCATTTCTTTTCGCGCATGGCGGCCGAGCTGTCGCCGGTGGCCGCGGGGAAGAACCTGCGCTTCATGCTCTTTTGCCCGCGTCGCGAAACGGCGGTCGTTACTGACCGCAAGCTGCTCATGAGCCTGCTCGGCAACCTGATCGGCAATGCCATCAAATACACCGCGCGGGGCGGCATTCTGCTGGCGGTGCGTCGCCGCGGCGGGCAGGCCGTCGTCCAGATCTGGGATACCGGCATCGGTATCGCGCCAGAACACCTGAACCACATCTTCGACGAGTATTTTCAGATACAAAATGCCGAGCGGGATCGGACCAAGGGACTGGGACTCGGGCTGGCGATCGCCAAGCGCCAGTCCCGACTGCTCGGCACCGACATCGCTTGCCGATCGCGGGCCGGTCGCGGCAGCGTCTTCGAATTCTGCCTGCCTCTGGCCGGCGTTGCGCGCAAGAAAGACGGCGGTCCGTTGCGCAAGATTCGAGCGGCACGCGATCGCATCGAGCGGCATGCCGTCGTGGTCGAGGACGACGCCCTGGTCGTCGGGGCGATCAAAGCCGCTCTGGCGTCGGTCGGCATGCGGGTTTCGACGTACAGCAGCGCCGAGCAGGCCTTGTCCAATCCGGACATCGCCGCTGCCGACGTCTATATCAGCGACTTCCGGTTGCCGGGTGCAACGGGCGTGGAGTTTCTGGCGGCGATCGGGCAGCGTTCGACGAAACCGTTCAAGGCCGTGATCTTGACCGGCGATACGTCGCGCGAGCGCGTTGCAGAATCAGAACGTTCGGGGTGGCCGGTGCTGTTCAAGCCGATCAAACTCGCCACGCTGTTATCGGCGATCGCCGCCTAAGCGGCACGACTGAGCCTTACCGGTGGGCGATGGCGTCTCTTCGGGCAATTGCAGCCGCCGCGTCGATGGCGCATGATTACGTCTTTCGGGCGCCCTGAGGCGTTATCGGAAATCGCCGCGCCCGGTCAAAATCAAAGGATCAGTCATGGAGCTCATTGCCACGAGCGCGTTCTGGATCGGTCTGCTCAAGATCATCTGGGTCAATATCCTGCTTTCCGGCGACAACGCAGTCGTCATCGCGCTGGCCTCGCGCTCGCTGGCTCCCGCGCAGCAGCGACTGGCGGTGATCTGGGGGTCGGTGGCGGCCATCGTGATGCGCGTGCTGCTCACCCTGTTCGCCGTCCAGTTGCTGCAGTTGCCCTGGCTCAAGGCAGTCGGCGCGGTATTGCTGGTGTGGATCGGCATCCAGCTGATGGTCGATGAGGGGGACGAGGGCCGCATCAAGGAAGCCGGCAACCTGCTCTGCGCGATCAAAACGATCCTGATCGCCGATCTGGTGATGAGTCTGGACAACGTGCTGGCGGTTGCCGCCGCAGCCGAGGCGGCGCTGCCCGAAGCCAGGTTGCCGTTGGTCGTTTTCGGGTTGGCGCTGTCGATTCCGATCGTTATCTTCGGCAGCAGTGTGGTGCTCAAGCTGATGGAGCGTTTTCCGATTATTGTCACGCTGGGGGCCATGTTGCTCGGCTGGATTGCCGGCGAAATGCTGGTCAAGGAGGACGTCGTGGCCAACTACACCGATGAGCGCGCCGTGGCGCATTGGCTTTTTTACCTCGGCGGAGCGCTGCTGGTCCTCGCTGTTGGCAAGTTCAGGGCGCATGGCGCCGCGGCGCCCGAGCGCAATACGGCCGCCTGAGCCGTTTGCCGCGCGCAAACGCGCTATGCGTGCCAACGTACAGAGCCGTTGGCGCAATTGGCTTACTCTTGTCGACCGTGCCGAGGCGTTTCGCCGGTCGCGCGTCGCGATGTGCGCTGCGTTGATGATCGCGGCTTTGCAGCAAAAACCAGACAGGAGCTAGCCATGAAAAGCAGGCGCAAGACGGCAAACAAACACGAAGGCGAGATTTGCGGCGCCGCCGACTTCCACCGCGAACGCGTTTCGCAGGAGCAGACCATCGAGGCGAAGAACGAGACGGCGAACCAGCCACAGGGGAATTACGAATACGAGCAAATGATCGCTGAGAATACGGTTTTCAACCCCAAGCAGATGATCGAGGATGCAGCGTTTTTCATCGCCGAAGGGCGTGATTTCGCGCCTGGATATGAGCTTGCCGACTGGCTCCAGGCCGAAGCAGAGGTCGAAACCAGGCTTGCTGCCGGTGCCGCCTAGACTCGCCGGCTAGAGATCGAGCTGCAGTTTTCCGGGGCTGATTTTTACGCTGGAAACCTGTTTCTCGATGGGGGTTTCGGCTCGGTAAATCTCTATGCCCTCTAACGCGGGCAATAGGCTCTGATTCGCGAGCAACTTCACCAGCTCGATTTGTTGGGCATCGACGCCGGGAACGTTTAAGGAAATCAGGGACATTTTTGTGGCCAGCAAGGACCCCGTATCCTGCCGCCATTTCGGTGTCAAATTCGCGCAGAAGCTGATCTGCCTCGGATAGATCTGCGGACGAGCAACGGCACAGAAGCTTGCGTAGCCTTCGAGCAAGCTCACCTGCAGCGAGGCCAGATGTAAATCGCGGTATTTCTTTTCGGCGAGCTTGGTCGCGATAAACTGGTTGAGCATGCTCTCGGTGATGTCGAAGGCAGGGGTGGCGGTTGATATCAGTAACGCGGCCGATGCCGCCACATAAAGCTTTCGACCGGCCATTGCCTGGGCTCGACGATTCAACGGCGTGGCTTCCAGAAGCGCATGAAAAAATACCCGCCGACCAAGCCGCCCAGATGCGCGAAATGGGCGACCCCTTCCTGCGTTCCGGTGACGCCGAGCAGCAATTCCAGTGCGCCATAGACGGCGACGAATAGCGGCGCCGGCAGCGGTAGCGGAAGGAAGAGCAGCATCAGCCGGCGGTTTGGGAATAGCCGCGCATAGGCCAGCAGCAGACCGAAGACCGCACCGGATGCGCCGACGGTCGGGTAGTCGGCGCCGGTCACGCTGGTCACCAGCAGTTGCAAAGCCGCAGCCGACAGCGTACAGGCCAGGTAATAGCTCAAGAATCGGCGTGCTCCCCAGACCCGCTCGACGTCGCCGCCAAACAGGTACACGCCGTACATATTGAACAGCAAATGCGGCAGGCCGGAATGAACAAAAGCGTAGGTGGCCAGTTGCCAAGGCAGGAAGCGAGGGCCGATGGGCCACAAGGCGAGCAGCGAAGTGAGCGAGCTGCCCAGCATGCCCTCGGCAAAAAACACGAGGACGTTGATGACGATCAACGCTTGGGTGACGGGGGGAAGGGAGAACATAGGCGGCCTGCGGGTTATTGGTGACGGAGTAAGCCGGTGTTCGGCATTGGCCATGTTGGATCGATCGCCCGAATCTCAAGGTAACGAGGTGCGCTCGCGCGGTAATCAACTCAGTTCGTGCGCTGCCCGGTATTCTACCCCGGCATCGATGGGGCTATCATGGGCAGCTTTTATTGAGCGAGATCGCCACTTTGAAGGTCCTGCGGCGTTTTTACCCGGTGGCCGCATTCCTCTGCGGATTTGTCTGGGACGCCCTGACCATTGGTCAGCGCGTCCGCGTCGTCGATCTGTGGCGCCTCGGCGCTTTCCTGTTCGGCGCCGGTCTGCTGATCCTCTGGCTGGCTTCCCGGGAGTCCAGAAAGGCGCTTGCGCCGGCTACCGGCAAGGGCCTGCGCGGCTGTCTGGCCGGGTTCAGATGGCAGGCCCCTTATTTGCTGCTGCAATTCTTCTTCGGGGGGATTTTTTCAGCGCTTTTCATCCTCTATTTCAAGAGCTCCGGCCACCTTGGTTCGTGGCTGACCGTGACGCTCCTCGGCCTGTTGCTGGTCGGCAATGAATTTGCCGGAAAACGCTACGGCCGACATTTCACCTTGATCTGGGCCTTGTTTGCGCTCAATTCGATCCTGCTCTTCAATTTCGCCTTGCCCAACGCCGTCGGTAGCCTCAACCCCTGGTGGTTCTACGTCTCGACCGGGCTCGGCATCTTGCTGGCCCATCTGCTGTGGCGAGTCGCGCCCGGGCAGCCCGGGCGGATTCTTCCGTCGTGGGCCTTGGCTGCTGCGCTCCTGTTGGCCTGGAGCCTGGACATGATCGCGCCGGTCCCGTTGGTCAAACAGGATCTGGCGGTGGGGCACGAATTTATCCACGACGGTGATCGCTATCTGCTGCGCGTCGAACAGGCGCCCGCCTGGCAAATTTGGCGCGACCAGGCGCTCACGGTTCATGTCGCCGAGGGCGAGAAGCTTTATGGCGTATCGGCGGTATTTGCCCCGCTGGGCGTCACGGCCGCGCTCGAACATCGCTGGGAGGTCCACGACGCTCAAGGTTGGCGGGTCGTCTATCGTCGGCCTTTCCAGAGTACCGGTGGGCGAGGGCGTGGCTTTCGCGGCTACTCCTGGGTGCTCAACCCGCAGCCTGGGCAGTGGCGTCTTGTGGTGGCCACCCAGGATGGACGAACGATTGGCATCTTCCCGATGAGCGTCGAGCGCGGAACACCCCGGCCCGAAGCCACGCGGACCCGAGAATTCTGATCGTTCGCCGACGCTCAGTTCGATTTTTGCACCAGCCGGTTGTCTACTTCCTTGACGCCTGACACCGCCGCCGCCAGATCCTTGGCGCGTTGGCTGTTGGCCGGCGTATCGACCGATCCGCTGAGCGTGACGACGCCTTTGATCGTATCGACGCTGATTTGCAGCGTCTTCAGACCCGGTTCGGCAAAGACGGCCGCTTTGACCTTGGTCGTGATCTCGGCGTCGTCAATTGCCGCACCGGTTTTGACGCTTTGTTCGTCCAGTTTGTTGCCGATCTTGTCGACCGTCTCGCCGATCTTGTTGCCGGTGTCAGTCGCGCTCTGGTCGATCTTCTTGCCCGCGCTCTCTGCCGGACCAGGCTTGCTGTCGCAGGCGGCGATCCCGGCCATGAGCAGCAGGGAGACGCCGATTAATTTGAAACTCTTCAAGATTTTCATTTTTCAGTCCTTTCCAGACCTGTTTCTCGCCAAAAGACTTCGCCTCATTTGTGGCGGATCAAATGAAGACTGGTGCGCTGATGCGCCGTGCCGCTCCGGTCAAACGCGGAACCTGCTGCCGACCGGGCTTGCGCTCTCCACCTTCCAAATATCGCCGGTCCGCTGGCGAATGTCGGTGCGTTATCGAACATAGACAGAGAATTCCTGCCGGGCTGGCGAATGTCGCTGGCGCGATGTGTTTTCTGTGGGCGCCCGAGACCGCGAGTCAATTTTCGCTAATCGAATTTTGATTTCGATCGGCACGCGGTCGACGTTAAGTCAATCGCTTTGACCAGCCGATTTCTGGAAAGCTCGTCGCTGATTCCGAGGATCAGTCGTGGAATGGCGCTCGACGGTTCAACAAGAAGGCCACCTTCAACCGAGACCATGTGAAAGAAAACAAATTGAATTTCATGGCCACGCAGAATGCTCAGCGTGCTATCGCCGACTTGTGATTTTTCGACAACGGACCAGTCGATATCGATTTTTGTGCCGTTCCTCAAGGTGATTCCGGAATGGCAGACAAGATCCCGGTATTCATCAACGGGAAAACTCTCATAGCCAAGGATGTCTCCGCTTCGGCTCCTCGTCTCATAGATAGCCGTCACGCCATTGTTGGCGACCAGCGATGCGAAATATTGGTGGGCGTCGCGAATCGTCGGCGCGGCGGGGTAGGTGTCGGCCGCCGTGGCGTTCAGGCAGGCGATCAGTACGCCGAGCACGGCGAGTCGATAGCTCGATGAGCTTTGTTTTCTGGTCATTGGCAGGTCCCGTCCAATCATTCGATAGCAGCGTCAAGGGCTTGATTTGCCGCCGTTCTACCCGCTTGGGCGGCGATATCACGAGACTGGGGCGTCGGCGAGCGAGCGTCTGTTCGCTGCCGAACAAAGTGAGCAGACCGCCTTCTCTGAACGGCGTCAATCGCTCCGCCTATGTGCGTCGGCGCACAGAATCAGCACGCTTCCTGGTCGACCATGAGCGCTCTGTCGCTCCCCAACGCAGGCCAAGCAGCAAGTGCTGCGGCGTGCCTGCATCAACTCGAAAGGAATTCGCCATGCTTTACACCGTCGCCGTCGTTCTCGTCATCCTCTGGCTCCTGGGCCTGATGACCTCCTATACCCTGGGTGGGCTGATCCATATTCTGCTGGTCATCGCGCTCATTTCGATCCTGCTCCAGGTCATCAGCGGCCGCCGCTGAGTGCGCCGCCTGGAAACGCCGCAACTGAAGGCCTGTTCATCTTGCGCCCAGTCACCCGACGGCTTTGGATGTGGTGCTTCGCGCCGATGACTGGTCAAGCGACCAAACCAAAAAACGAAAGGGAAGCCATGTCTACGGAAAAACCTGCGCCACAGCCGTCAGTGATGCACCAGGGGCAGGCGAGCGCCTGTCGCCATTGGGCGCCGATCGCCGCGCCTGAATCTGCGGAACGGCGGCAAACGCCTGCTGTCGCTCAAAATCCCGCCGGTGCGTCGCCCCCCTGCGGCGAGCGAAAGTCATAGTCGAGGATGGTGATGGAATTCAAGGACTACTACCTCATCATGGGGGTCGCGCGCGATGCGACGCAGGGTGAAATCAAGCGCGTCTACCGTCAACTGGCGCGCAAGTATCACCCTGACGTCAGCCAGGCGCCCGACGCCGAAGCACGCTTCAAGGAACTCGGCGAGGCGTACGCGGTGCTCAAGGATCTTGAAAAACGCGCCGCCTACGACCAGCTCGGCAGCAACTGGAAAGCCGGCCAGGACTTCCGTCCGCCGCCGGACTGGAATGCCGGATTCGAATTTTCCGGCGGCGATGTTGACGGCAATACCGGCCAGAGCGCGGGCGCCGGCGATTTTAGCGATTTCTTCGAAGCGCTCTACGGGCGCGCCGGCGCAGCGCGCGGTCGATCGCCGTTCGCCTCGCGCGGTGAGGATCATCACGCCAAGGTGCTGATCGATCTCGAGGATGCCTATGCTGGTGCCACGCGCACGATCACCTTGCAGCGACCTGAAGCTGGTGCCGACGGCCGCGTCGCAATGCATCGGCACCAGCTCAATGTGACCATCCCGCGCGGTGTCCACTCCGGTCAGCATATCCGGCTGAGCGGACAGGGCGCGCCCGGGGCCGGGCAGGGACAGTCCGGTGACCTCTACCTGGAAGTCGGTTTCAACCCGCATGCGCATTACCGCGTCGATCAGCGCGATGTCTATCTCGACCTCCCCGTCGCCCCCTGGGAGGCCGTGCTGGGTGCCACGGTCAAGGTGCCGACGCCGAGCGGCGTGATCGAGCTCAAGGTGCCGCCGGGCTCGCTCGCTGGAGGCAAGCTGCGGCTCAAAGGTCGTGGCATTCCGGGGGCGACGCCCGGCGACTTTTACGCCGTGCTGCAGCCGGTACTGCCGCCGGCCGACAGTGCCGCGGCCAATGGCTTTTATCTCAATATGGCCGGGCAGTTCGCCTCGTTCGCGCCGCGTGCCGGACTTGGAGTGTAAGCATGGAAAACGAAGATACCCGCAGTTTGCCGCAACTGAGCAGCATCATCCTCGAAGAACTGAGCGAGCTGACGCTGGTTGAAGTCAGCCGGGCCTGCGCGGCGCCGGTCGACAGCATCGTCGAGCTGGTGGCCGAAGGGCTGCTCGCCCCGCGTGGACGCGAGCCGCACCGCTGGCGCTTTAGCGGCATCGAACTGCGACGTGCGACGGTTGCTCTGCGCCTGCAGCGCGAGCTCGGCGTCAATCTGGCCGGCGCCGCGCTGGCGCTGCAACTGCTCGATGAAGTCGACGCCTTGCGCACCCGGTTGCGGATCGTCGGCGTTTCTTGATCGGGCCAGCGGCGGCCAGCGACGCCCTTGTTCGTTCGGCAATGCCCGCGTGCCGGTCAAGCGACGATCGTCAGCGCGCGTTGGCGTGGTAATACCGTTCAGTTACGAGAAAAACCGCCGTTCGCCCCGAGCCTGTCGAAGGGGCGCGGCGGTTTTTGCCTTGTGGTGAAGCCGTTCATGGTTCGACACTCTCACCACGAACGGCCCAAGTGAACGGCATTGGCGTTGGCGGGGAACTTTTCGGAAACCGGGAAAATCAAAAAGGCGAACCCCTCTCGGGTTTATTCGTAGGTCGGCACGAGTCATTTCACGCCACCTGCGCGGCATCGCCCGACGCTGACGCGGTTGCTGCATCGCCTGTCGTTTCCGGCTTGTTCGCCGGCCTCATCTTCTTCAAGGAGTTGACCATGAGCAATGACCCGAAATTACACCACAGCACGCTCGGGCGCATGTCCCGGCTGGCCTTGTTGCTGCTCGCTTCGGCGAGTCTGCATGCGCAGCAGGGGGTTGTCCTCAGGGGCGAGGCGGAGGTGCCGCCGGTGACGACGGCGGCCACGGGCTCCGGGCAGATCACCGTCCTGCCCGACCACAGCGTGAGCGGCACGATCAAGGTGGCGGGAATTACGGCCACTGCCGCGCACATTCACCACGGCGTTACCGGCAGCAATGGACCGGTCATCGTTCCGCTGAGAAAAATCTCCGATGAAACGTTTAGCGTTCCGCCGGGGGCCAAGTTTAGCGATGAGCAGTATGCGAATTATCTGGCGGGCGAGCTCTACGTCAATGTGCATAGCGCGGCAAATCCAAGCGGCGAGATTCGCTGCCAGCTGACGCCGCCGATGGAGGCGCCGAAAGCCGCGCCGCGCGCCGGCTACTGAGCGGCGAATGCGGGCTCGATCGCCGCCGCCCCTTGCCGACTTGGCGATCGAGGACCGCGCCCTGGCCAAGATCAGTGATAGGAGAAATCATGAGCAGCACTACCAAGGTTACGTCAGACCTACGGATTCAGCCCTACCTTTTTTTTGACGGTCGCTGCGAAGAGGCGATCGAATTCTATCGATCGGCGCTGAGCGCGCAGGTGGACGTGCTGATGCGCTACAAGGACAGTCCGGAGCCTCCTCTTCCGGGTACCCTTCAACCCGGATTCGAGAACAAGGTCATGCATTGCAGCTTTCGCGTCGGCGAAAGCGAAATCATGGCTTCCGACAATTGCCAGCCAGGTGCGGGCTTCAGCGGTTTCTCGCTGTCGCTCGCGCTGCCGAACGAAGCCGAGGCCGAGCGGGTGTTTGGCTTGCTCGCCGACGGTGGGCGAGTGACGATGCCGCTCGGCAGGACGTTCTGGTCCCCCTGTTTCGGCATGCTCACCAATCGCTTTGGTGTCGCCTGGATGGTGATCGTTCCGGCTCGAGCTTCGCCCTGATTGCTCGGCGCGTCGCAGGACGAGTCGCGAGATGGCTGGCCGCACCGCTGACGACGATCCCGGTCGGGACGACCGCGCGGCGGGCTGCCCGGTCGGATTGATGCGACCACCTGGTCCGCAGCTCAGCGCGGATTCCTTCCGGCGCGTCGTCGAGTGGGCGCCGAGCGCGATGATCATGATTGATCACGCCGGGATCATGGTGCTGGTCAACGCGCAGGCCGAGCAGATGTTCGACTACCGTCGCGAGGCGTTGATCGGGCAGCCGGTCGAAATTCTGGTTCCCGAACGCTTCCGTCACCACCACCGGCAGTTTCGCGCCGGCTTCTTCAGCGATCCGCGGCCGCGGCCGATGGGCGTCGGGCGCGATCTCGCCGGTTGTCGTTCGGACGGCAGCGAGTTCCCGATCGAGATCGGGCTCAATCCGCTCGACACCGAGGCCGGCGGCATGGTGCTGGCGTCGATCATCGACATCACCGAGCGCCGGCGCGCCCAGCAACGGCTCGAAGACGCGCTGCGCGAAAAGACCGTGCTGCTCAACGAGGTTCATCACCGCGTCAAGAACAACCTGCAAGTCATTACCAGCCTGCTCAATCTGCAGGCCGACCACGCCGCCGATGCCAGGTTGCGCGCGATCCTGACCGAGAGTTGCGGACGCGTCAAGGCGATGGCGCTGACGCACCAGCTGCTCTACGAACGTAAGGACTTTTCGCGCCTCGATCTGGGCGATTACCTGCAGCGCCTGGTGCAGTCGGTCCGCGCCACCTATCGCGCCGCGGGCGGGCGCATCACGCTCGACCTCGCCTTGCCGCAGGCGCCCATTCACCTCGACCTGGAACGTTCGATTCCGTGCGGATTGCTGGTCAATGAGCTGGTCACCAATTCGTTCAAACACGCGTTTCCCGGGGAACGTCGCGGGCAAATTTCGATCTCATTGGATGAGGACGACAGTGGCCTGATTCGTTTCAGTGTCGCCGACGACGGCATCGGTCTGCCGCCTGAGGTGGTTTTGGCGGGAAGTTCGTCGCTGGGGCTGCAACTGGTTCCGCTGTTCGTCGATCAGTTGCACGGCGCGCTCGAAATCGAGCGCGCAAGCGGAACCTTGTTTCGTGTGAGTTTTCCAGCGCAAAGCGCTGGAAAGGAGTGATCATGAGCGCAAGACTGCCGGCGAATCTGATGCTCGTCGAGGACGAGCGCGTCGTCGCCTTCGACCTCAAACGACAGCTGCAGGGCTTCGGTTACCGCGTCGGCGCGGTCGTCGCCAGCGGCGAGCAGGCGATCCGCCAGGTCGATGCCGAGCCGGATCGGCCCGATCTGGTGCTGATGGACATCCATCTCGAAGGCCGACTGGACGGCATCGAGGCGGCCAGCGAAATTCGCGCCAAGCACCGAATTCCGGTCGTTTTCCTGACCGCCTACGCCGAGGACGATACGCTGCTCCGCGCGCTCGACAGCCGCCCCTTCGGCTATCTCGTCAAGCCCTGCGAAGGCCGCGAATTGCACGCAACGATCCAGATGGCGCTGGCGCGGCGTGAAGACGAGGTGGCCGTCGAGCAAAGCGAGCAACGCCTGAAGCTGGCGCTCGATGCCGGTTCGCTCGGCGTGCTTGAATGGAGTCCGTGCGCCGACCGGATGCAGGGCGATGCTCACCTCGGGACGTTTTTCGGCAACCAGTCGATGCCGCTCGACGAGCTGTGGGATGCCTTCATCGCCCGGGTTTCCGCGCTCGACCGGGAAAGGGTGCACGCGGCGCTCAACCCGACGCCGGCGGGGGGCGAAACGGTTCATCTGTTGTTTCGCACGCAGGGCAACCCTCTGCCGCCGCGCTATATGGAGGCGCATGTCAAGGCCTACGGCGGCGTGCCGGCCTGCGGCCGGGTCGTCGGCATCCTGCAGGACGTGACCCAGAGACACGACAACGACGAGCGGCTGCGCCAGTCGAGTGTCGTCTTTCAGGCGACCGCCGAGGCCATTGCGATCATCGACGCCGGCGGGCTGATCGTGACCGTCAACGCGGCGTTTTCACGCATCACCGGTTACGCCGAGAGCGAAGTCGTCGGTCTCAATCCCGAGCCGCTGCTACGGATCAGCCCGGGGCCGGAACGCTATGCCTGTTGCTTGCAGCCGGGAATGGCCGACTTCTGGCACGGCGAGGTGCATTGTTATCGCAAGTCGGGCGAGGCTTTTCCCGCCTGGCAGAGCGTCAGCGCCGTGCGCAATAGCGACGGCGAACTGACCCATTTTGTCGTGGCGTTTTCCGATGTGACCGAAATTTACGAGGCGCAGCAGAAACTTCACTACCTCGCGCATCACGATTCCTTGACCGGGTTACCCAACCGCCTGCTGTTCGAGGATCGCCTGCAGAACGCCATCGTCCAGGCGACGCGCAACGAGCAACGTTGCGTGCTGTTGTTTCTCGACCTCGACGGTTTCAAGACCATCAACGATACGCTCGGCCATGCTTTCGGCGACGAATTGTTGCGCACCATCGGCGAACGGCTCAGGAGCGTGCTGCGCAGCAGCGACACAGTGGCCCGCCTCGGTGGCGACGAATTCGTGGTTCTGGCCGGCAGCACCAACCCGGATTACGCGACGCAACTGGCGCAGAAGATTCTCGATCAATTACGCGAGCCGATCCAGATCGCCGGCGAATTGCTCACCGTCACCGCCAGCCTGGGCATCGCGGTGTTCCCGGACAACGGCGCCGACAGCCAGCAGTTGATGCGGGCGGCCGACATGGCGATGTACACGGCCAAGGCCGCGGGGCGCAACCGCTATCACTTCTACGTCGAGAACATGTCGGTGCAAACGCGCGAACGGATGGACGTCGAGCAGGGCTTGCGTCGCGCGATCGAAACCGATCGGCTGGTCGTCCATTACCAGCCGCGCGTCGATCTCGACGGGCGGCGGATCGTCGGCGTCGAAGCCCTGGTGCGTTGGCTGCATCCGGAGCGCGGCATGATTTACCCGGATCGCTTTATCGCCGTCGCCGAGCAGAGCGACATCATCGAACACCTCGGGCGCTGGGTGCTGCAGCGCGCCTGCAGCGAAATGCTCGGCCTGGTCACGGCCAGAGTCGCGCGCGGCGAGAACTTCCACGTCGCGGTCAATGTGTCGGTGCGTCAATACCTGCGCGACGACTTTGTCGCGATCGTCAAGGCGGTCCTCGACGAAACCGGTTTTCCGGCCGCCGCGCTCGAGCTGGAAATTACCGAAAGCGTGCTGCAAACGACCGAGCGTAGCCTGCTCGTTCTCAAGGCGCTCGACGACATCGGTGTCGCCGTCAGCATCGACGACTTCGGCACCGGCTATTCGTCGCTGAGCGTGCTGCGCGATCTGCCGATCAAACGCATCAAGGTCGACCGCTCGTTCATCGTCGATCTGCCGGCGAGCGAGAGCCAGCGCGCGGTGGTCGAGGCGATCATCACGCTGAGCCGAGCCATGCACATGTCGATTACGGTCGAAGGTATCGAACGCGCGGAACAGGCCGAGGTGCTGCAGCAACTCGGCTGCCAGGAAGGGCAGGGCTATTTCTTTGCCCACCCGTTGCCCCTGGCGGCGCTGCTGCAACGGGTCGGTGCAGCAACGCCGCTAGATCCTGCCCAGCAGCAACAAAATGAGCAGAATGATCAGCACCAGTCCGAGGCCGCCGCTCGGGCCGTAACCCCAGCTGCGGCTGTGCGGCCAGCTTGGAATGGCGCCGATCAGCATCAACACGACGACGATCAGCAGAATGGTTCCTAGTGACATTTGATTTCTCCTTGCGGTCAGTTCCGGCCAATGGGCAATGCCCCGTTGGCGGCGAGTTTTCACTCCGGAGCCCGCGACGGCCAGCGCTGATTGCGCTGGTCACCGTCGACTCCGTTGTTCGAAGCCTGACGGCGATGCGGCTGCGCGTCTGTACGACAGCGCACAGTGTCCAGCAGGCAATACCTGTCGTCCGTTCGCTGGCGCACAGACGACCGCTCCGACGGGGCTCAGGATTCGATGCAGAGAGACGCCGGCGGCCGATTGAGCTTGCCGCTTCCTCACCCCGTCCTTAATTCGTATCAGGAGCCATCATGAGCAACGCATTTAACAGCAGTAACGTCCAGCGCAGTAAGGAAGCCCTCGTCAACGACCTCAAGGCAATCGTCGGCGACGCCGATGCGCTGCTCACGGATATCGCCAGTGCGACTTCCGAAGAACTGGCGGTGGCGCGCCAGAGCATCGAAACCAGGCTGGCCAACGTCAAAACGCGAATCGACGACGCTCGTCTGGCGGTGACCCGCAAGGCCTGCGGCGCCGCCGAAGCGACCAGCGAGTACCTCAGCGAAAATCCCTGGAAAGTGATCGGCGTGGCGTCGCTGGCCGCGCTCGTCGCCGCCTTGCTGGCTTCTCGCCGTTCCTGCAAATAGCGCCGCGGCGCCGAACATGACGGTGCCGCAGGCCAATTCTTGAGAGGACTCCAGTGATGATTTCCAGGCGCTTCACGCTGCTCGTGGCACCGCGCGACAACTTCGGATTTTCCGCCTGCGGACGCGCTTGTCCGCACTGTTCGTCGGCGCTGTTTCGCGTCGCACCGCGACTTGCGGATCTGCTGCTGAGTCTGTTCATTCCGCTCCACCGCTACCGCTGCATTTCCTTGCAGTGCAGCTGGGAAGGGAATTTCCGCGAGCAGCGACACGCCCTTTTGCCCCAGGTCATCGGCGGCAAGACGAAATGTCCAGTGTCTTCCGCCAATAATTTCTGAGTTTGTCGACCGATGAATCGACCCGGACATTTTTCCTGCATCGGGCTTCCCGCGCTCGCCGCTGATATGTCTGGGACGCCGAGCTGATGATCGATCAGCCGATTTCAGTGCTGATCGTCGAAGACGATGCTGCCGATGTGCGGCTGATCAAAGATGCCTTGGCCTGCACCGGCGCTAGCCCGTTTCGTCTGGACTGGGTGACGCGCCTGTCTGCCGCGCTCGAACGCTTGGCCGGCGGTAGCGTCGACGTCGTTTTGCTTGATCTGACGCTGCCCGACGCCCAGGGGATCGACGCCTTCGATCGGGTGTTTGCGGCGGCGCCCGAGGCGCTGATCCTCATCCTGAGCACCGCGAGCAACGAAGATATCGCGCGCCAGGCCTTGCTGCGCGGCGCCCAGGACTATTTCGTCAAAGCCCATGTCGATGCCTACTGGCTGCCGCGTGCGCTGCGTTACGTGATCGAGCGCCGCGACGCGCGCGACCGACTGCAGGATAGCGAGGCGCGCTTTCGGGCGATGAGCGATGCTTCGCCGCTCGGCATCTTCGTCTCCGATGCACAAGCGAGTTGCGTCTATACCAACGCTGCTTATCACACGATCTCGGGGCTCAATTTCGAACAGACGCTCGGCAGCAACTGGATGAAAGCCATCCACCCGGAAGACCGGCCGCGAGTTCTCGCCGAGTGGCGTGCGGCGGCGATGGGCGAGGAGCCGTTCCAGACCGAATATCGATTCTTGCGCGACGATCGCAGCGTGGTGTGGACGCGCGTCAGCAGCGCGCCGCTGCTTTACGGTCGACACTTCAACGGTCGCGTCAAGACGGTCGAGGACATCAGCGCGCGCAAGGCCGCCGAATTCAAGTTGCGCGCGGTCGAAGCCGCGCTGTTCGAGGCGAAGGAACGTGCCCAGGTGACGCTCAACTCGATCGGTGACGCCGTGCTGAGCACCGACATGCAGGGTCGCTTGAGCTATATGAATCTGGTCGCCGAAGCGATGACCGGCTGGTCCTACCAGGAGGCCATGGGGCGTTCGCTGGCCGACGTCTTCCGGGTCATCAACGGCACCACCCGCTGCACGATTGCCAATCCGGCGCTGCTCGCCATCAGCGATGACCAGACCGTCGAGCTGGCCAGCGATTGCGTGCTCATCCGCCGTGACGGCGTCGAGTTCGCCATCGAGGATTCGTCGGCGCCGATCCACGACCGCGACGGTCAGGTCAGCGGCGCAGTGATCGTCTTCCATGATGTCAGCGCGTCGAAATCGATGGCGCTCAAAATGACGCACCTCGCCCAGCACGACTTTCTGACCGGATTGCCCAACCGGGTGCTGCTCACCGAGCGGCTGACGCAGGCGATCCGCTTGGCCAACCGGCACCGCCGGCAGGTCGCGCTGCTCTTCCTTGACCTCGATCATTTCAAACACATCAACGACTCGCTCGGCCACGCCGTCGGCGACTGCTTGCTTGAGTCGGTGGCGAAGCGGCTGGTGTCGTGCGTGCGGGCCACCGACACCGTATGCCGCCAGGGCGGTGACGAGTTCGTGATCCTGCTCGCTGAAATAGAAAAGCCGCACGACGCGGCGCAGATTGCCGAAAAGCTGCTGGCCGCTGCGGCGCTGCCGCACCTGATCGGGGGGAACGAACTGCACGTCACGCTGAGCATCGGTGTCAGCGTCTACCCCGACGACAGCGTCAGCAGCGACAGCGTGCTGCAGAACGCCGACACCGCGATGTATCACGCCAAATCGTGCGGGCGCAACAACTACCAGTTCTTCAAGGCCGACATGAACACGCGCGCGGTGCGTCGCCTGGCCGTCGAAAGCAGTCTGCGCCGCGCCCTCCAGAATCAAGAGTTTGTGCTGCTCTATCAGCCGCAGATCGCCATGGCGTCGGGCGTCCTGACCGGCGCCGAAGCGCTGATCCGCTGGCTCGATCCTGACCTCGGCTTGATCTCGCCGGCGCAATTCATTCCGATCGCTGAGGAATGCGGCCTGATCGTTCCGATCGGTCGCTGGGTGCTGCGCGAGGCGTGCCGCCAGGTCAAGGCCTGGCTCGCCGCGGGCCTGCGCGCCGTTCCGGTGGCGGTCAATGTCTCGGCGCTTGAGTTTCGCGACAAGAATTTTCTGGCGGGTCTGGCGCAGACCCTCGAGGAGACCGGGCTGGCCGCGCATTATCTCGAAGTCGAGCTGACCGAAGGCGTCATCATGCACAACGCGCAGGCGTCGGCGTCGGCGCTCGGGGCGCTCAAGGCGATGGGCGTCAAACTGGCGATCGACGATTTCGGCACCGGTTATTCGAGCCTGAGCTATCTGCAGCGCTTCCCGATCGACACCCTCAAGATCGACCAGTCCTTCGTCCGTGACGTCGCCACCGACGCCGACGCGGCGGCGATCGTCAGCGCCGTGATCGGCATGGGCCAGGGCCTGCGCCTGCGCGTCGTCGCCGAAGGCGTCGAAACGCAGGCGCAGTCCGACTTCCTGCTCGCCAGACAATGCGCCGAAGGGCAGGGCTATCTCTTCAACCACCCGCTGGCCGCCGCCGATTTCGCGCGCCTGTTGAACGACGCACCGTAGCCTGCTTGGCCGCCGCCATTTGCACAGCAAAGCGGCTCCTCGCAGGAAGTCCTCCTGGGGGACGCTCCCACCGCTTTTGGCCGCTGTCGTGGTGCTCTCGTCAGACGAGTTGCGCCGCCTCCGGAAGGCCGCTCAACGGTCGCTCTGAAAGCCGGAAAAAAGCGCTATGTGCGACAGCGCACCGACGGCGCCGGCGCTGCTGGCTTATGGTGCGGGGGAGGTCTCGAGACGGCGCGCCGCGCCGTAGCGCAAGCCTCGGGAGCCGACGCTTCGAAGTACCTGAAGCGGTTCGGGGCTGCCCTACCTCACCTCTGGAGAAGCGACCATGAAACAACTCAACAAGTATCTTTCAAGCATTTTTCTCGCCGTCATGCTGGTCACCGCCGTCGGCTGCGCATCGACCTCGAAGCAAGAGGGAACCGGCGAGTACGTCGACGACAGCGTCATCACCACCAAGGTCAAGGCGGCGATTCTCAACGAGCCGACGCTCAAGGTTGCCGAAATCAATGTCGAGACTTTCAAGGGCACGGTCCAATTGAGCGGCTTCGTGAGTTCGTCGACGGCAATGAACAAGGCGGTTGAAGTGACGCGCCACGTGGCTGGCGTCAAATCGGTCAAGAACGACATCCGCATCAAGTAATTGATGCCGATTTCGGCCGCGGCGCGAGCGTCAAGGCGCTGCGGTCCATTGCTAACCAGTATTTCATAGAGGCTGCCCATGCGGCTGCTCACCTGCAATGTTCGCCCGCGCGCGTTTGCCGCCTGCCGGGTTTTGGCGCCCTGGCAAGGTCGACTGCGAATGGTGTTCAGGGAATCGCTCGCCGCTTGGTTTGATCACCGCGCCGGCAGCAAGAGCGCGGCGCTGGCTTTCTATACACTGTTCTCGATGACGCCTATCCTGTTGCTGGCGATTGCCGTTGCCGGTTACGTGTTCGGCGCCGATGCTGCGCAGGGGGCGATCGTTGGCCAGGTCCAGGGTCTGGTCGGGCCGAATGGCGCACAGGCCATCCAGGCGCTGCTGGCGGCCGCGCGCGATCCGGCGTCGGGTTTGCTGGCGACGCTGATTGCCGGCGTCCTGCTGCTGGTCGGCGCCACCAGTGTTTTCGCCGAGTTGAAGAACAGCCTCGACGAAGTGTGGGAGATCGAGCGCTCGGCGCAGTCGTCGTTCGGCGAATTCGTGAAAACCCGGCTGCTGTCTTTCGGCCTGGTGCTGGTGCTGGCTTTCCTGCTGCTCGTTTCCTTGGTCGTCAGCGCCGCGCTGGCGATGCTCGAACCGCTGCTGCAACGTTTTGTCGGCGGGATGCCGAGCAGTTCGGTGCTGTTGCTGGCAACGCTATCGATGTTGTCGGCTATCGTTTCCTTCGCCGTCATCGCCAGCATGTTCGCCGTCATCTACAAGACCTTACCCGATGCCGCGCTGTCGTGGCGCGACGTCTGGATCGGCGCCGTTTTTACCGCGGCGCTGTTCAACCTCGGAAAATACGCGATCGGCCTGTATCTGGGCAACAGCGGCGTCGCCTCAGGCTTTGGCGCCGCCGGGTCATTGATCGCAGTGTTACTGTGGGTCTACTACTCGGCTCAGATTTTCTTCCTCGGCGCCGAGTTTACGCGCCAGTACGCGCTGTGCTTTGGCAGCCTGCAGCATGAGCGATCGCGTGTCGCTCGGATATTGTCCAATCGAAAGGCGTACTGAAGTGAATATCGGCACCCGGTTTTTCAGAAATTTTCAGCAATCGCCGACCAGCATGCTGGTCGGCGATACGCCGCTGCTCGACGAAGAATCCCCGCTGCGCGCCGAATTGTTCAGTACCGATCAGATGGCGCAGCACGGCAAGGCGCTGGCCGCCGCGCAGCAACTGGCGACGGGGCGGGCGCCGGATCAGCTGCTGCTGCGCTTGGCAGCCAACGAAGGCGTGCTGGTCAGCGTCTGCAATCTGCTCGCCGCAGCGGTGACCGAGAAGCGCCGGATTGCGCCTGCTGGCGAATGGCTGCTCGACAATTTCTATCTCATCGAAGAGCAGATCCGTACCGCCAAACGGCACCTGCCCAAAGGCTACAGCCGCGATCTGCCGCGCCTGGTCAATCCTCTCTCGTCAGCTCCCGGGTTGCCGCGCGTCTATGTGCTGGCACTTGAAATCATCGCGCACGGTGATGGCCGCGTCGATGCCGAGGTCCTCAATCGCTTCATCGCCGCCTACCAGAGCGTGACCCCGCTCAAGCTCGGCGAGCTGTGGGCGACGCCGATCATGCTGCGCCTGGCGGTGATCGAGAATCTGCGCCGGGTCGGCGGACGCATCGCGACCAGCCGTTGCGACCGCAACCTGGCCAACGTCTGGGCCGACCAGATGAGCGAGACCGCTGAAAATGATCCTCAGGGCCTGATCCTGGTGATCGCCGATATGGCGCGTTCAAGCCCGCCGCTGACCAGCGCCTTCGTCGCCGAGCTGGCGCGCCGGCTGCAGGGGCGCGGTCCGGCGCTGGCCTTGCCGCTGACCTGGATCGAGCAGCGGCTCTCGGCGTCGGGGCTGACCATCGAGCTCCTGGTGCAGTCGGAGAATCAGCAGCAGGCCGCCGACCAGGTTTCGGTGAGCAACAGCATCGGCAGTCTGCGACTGCTCGGCGCGGTCGATTGGCGCGTCTTCGTCGAGACCCAGAGCGATGTCGAGCAGACGCTGCTGGGCGACCCTGCGGGCGTCTATGGCGCCATGGATTTCGCGACGCGCGACCGCTATCGCCACGCCACCGAAGCGATCGCCAAAGCGGGGCGGCTGAGCGAGGGCGAGGTCGCGCGTCAGGCCGTTGAGCTGGCCACGGTGGCCAAGGATACCGGTAGCGCGGGTGACCCGCGGCAACGGCACGTCGGCTATTACCTGATCGGCAAGGGCCTGGTGCAGCTCGAGAAGATAGCGCAACAGCGGTTTTCTGCCGCGCAGCGCGTGCGCCGAGCGGCGGCGCGCATCCCTTTGACACTCTATCTGGGCACTATCGTGCTCGGCAGCGCGCTGCTCGCCAGTGGGCTGTTCTGCCACGCCCAGCCGGCAGACGCTTTCCGCTTCCTGGCCGGACTGCCGCTTGCCGCGGTCCTCGAAGTCCTCTTCGGTGTCTTGCTGCTGCTGGCCGTGAGCCCCTTGGTGGTGGCCCTCGTCAACTGGCTGGCGAGCCTGCTGGTGACGCCGCGCGCGCTGCCGCGAATGGATTTTTCCCACGGCATCCCGTCGTCTTCGCGCACGCTGGTGGTGGTTCCGACCATGCTGACCAGTGCCGCGGGCGTCGGCCACCTGATCGAGGCCATGGAAGTACGCTTCCTGGCCAATCGCGACGCGCACCTGCACTTCGGCTTGCTCACCGATTTTGGCGACGCCGACCGGCCAGCGCTGCCCGCCGACGAAGCGCTGGTGCGGCTGGCGCAGGCGGGAATCGACGAACTCAACGAAAAATACGCGCGGCCGACCGGCGGCGGCGACGTCTTCTTCCTGTTCCATCGCGCGCGGCGCTGGAATCCGCAGCAGGGCGTGTGGATGGGTTACGAGCGCAAACGCGGCAAATTGGCCGACCTCAATGCCTTGCTGCGCTCGACGGCGCCCGGTGGCGACGCCGGGGGCGACGCTTTTTCTCACCTGGCCGGCGACATCGCGGTGCTCGGCGACGTCAGGTACGTGATCACCCTCGACACCGATACCCAGCTACCGCGCGATGCGGCGCGGCAGTTCGTCGGCGCCATGGCGCATCCGCTCAACCGCCCGCATTACGATGCGGAAAAAGGGCGGGTGGTCGACGGCTACGGCATCCTGCAGCCGCGCGTCGCGATCAGCCTGCCGGGTACCAACCGTTCGCGTTACGCCCGGCTCTACGGCGGCGAACCGGGAATCGATCCGTATACGCGCGCGGTTTCGGATGTATACCAGGACCTGTTCGGCGAAGGCTCGTTCATCGGCAAGGGCATCTACGACGTCGACACCTTCACGCAGGTGCTCGGCGGGCCGGCGACCAGCCGTTTTCCCGAGAACCTGATCCTCAGCCACGATCTGCTCGAAGGCTGTTACGTGCGCTCGGGCTTGCTCAGCGACGTGCAGCTGTTCGAGGATTATCCGGCGCGTTACGACGCCGACGTCAGCCGTCGCTACCGCTGGATTCGCGGCGACTGGCAACTGGCCGGCTGGCTGTTGCGCAGCGTTCCGGGAACGACGAAAGACGAGAGGCGACAGAAGAATCCGCTGTCGGCGCTGGCGCAATGGAAGCTCTTCGACAACTTGCGGCGCAGCCTGGTCCCGGCGGCGCTGACGCTGCTGTTGGTGCTCGGCTGGGGGGGCCTTGCCGCGCCGGCCTTCTGGACCCTGGCGGTGCTCGGCGTCTTGCTGATTCCGACGCTCTGCGGCACGCTGCTCGAAGTCTCGCGCCCACCCGCCGAGATCCTGCTGCGCCAGCACCTGGCGACGGTCGCGCGCGCGCTGCTGCGGCGCATTTGGCAGGTGGCGTTCGAACTCGCCTGCCTGCCGCACGAAGCCGGCTACAGCCTGGAAGCGATCGGCCGCACGCTGTGGCGGACGGCGGTGACACGTCGTCTACTGCTCGAGTGGAATCCGTCGGGCGAAGCCGCGCTCAAGGCGGCAGCGCGGGGCCGCGGCGAAATGGGAGAGCTTGCCGCCGCCGGGCGCGCGATGTGGATCGGGCCGTTGATCGCCGTCAGCGTCGCCGGTTATCTCTTCAGTGTCCGGCCAGCGGCGCTTGCTGTGGCGGCGCCTATCCTGCTGTTGTGGCTCGCTTCGCCACTGCTCGCCTGGTGGGTCAGTCGTCCGCTGGCGCATCGCGCGGCGGCGCTGACGCCGAGTCAGACGATGTTTCTGCGCCGCTTGGCGCGCCGCACCTGGGCTTTTTTCGAGACCTTCGTTGGCCCCGAAGATCACTTCCTGCCGCCCGACAACGTTCAGGACTATCGCACTGTCGCGATCGTGCACCGCACGTCGCCGACCAACATCGGGCTGGCCTTGCTGGCCAACCTCGCTGCTTACGACTTCGGTTATCTGCCGGCCGGGCCGCTGGCGCTGCGTACGGGAAATACCCTGCGCACGCTGGCCGGGCTTGAGCGCTTCCGTGGACACTTCTACAACTGGTACGACACGCAGACGCTGGCGCCGCTGGCACCGTTCTATATCTCGACGGTCGATAGCGGCAACCTCGCCGGCCATCTGTTGACGCTACGCGCCGGGCTGCTGGCCATCGCCGACGATACTATTCTCGGCGAGCGGCTGTTCGACGGACTGTCCGACACTTTGGGCGTTCTGCGCGAGGCGTTGGCGGCGGTCGCCGACGAATCCACGCCGAGCCGGGTCGCCACCGCACTGGGCGAGTTTTCGCAGACACTCAACGGCATTTTGGCGTCCGCTCCGCGCGATTTGGCAGCGATTCGCACGGCGCTGGTCGAGCTGAGCAGCGGCGCCGAGCAGGTGGTCGCTGTCGTCAGCGCCGACCAGCCAGTTGGCGGCGGCGCACAGGCTGCCGAGCGCGAAGAAAAACGCGTTGCAGTGAGTATCTGGGCGCAGGCGCTGGCCGGGCAATGCCGCGCTGCACGCGGTGAGCTGAGCACACTGGCGCCGCCCGAAGTCAGCCGCACCGGCAGCGCGCTGCCGACGCTGCGCCAGCTGGCTACCGCCGGCAATCCTGCGGCGCAGGGGCGGATCGTCGAACTCGAAGCGCTGGCGCGGCAGGCCGGCGAACTCGCGCAAATGGACTACGATTTTCTCTTCGACAGCACGCGTCATCTGCTCTCGATCGGCTACAACGTCGCTGAACACCGCATGGATACTGGCTTCTACGACCTGCTGGCGTCCGAAGTGCGGCTCGGCTGTTTTGTCGCCATCGCCCAGGGGCAACTGCCGCAGGCGAGTTGGTTCGCGCTCGGGCGCCTGCTCACCGGCACCGGCGGCGACCCGGTGCTGCTTTCGTGGAGCGGCTCGATGTTTGAGTATCTGATGCCACTGCTGGTGATGCCGACCTACGACGGCACGCTGCTCGACCAGACCTGCAAGGCCGCCGTCGCTCGGCAGATCGAGTATGGCAGCCAGCGCGGCGTGCCGTGGGGCGTTTCCGAATCAGGCTACAACAGCGTCGATGTACACCTCAATTATCAATACCGGGCTTTCGGCGTTCCCGGCCTTGGACTCAAGCGCGGGCTCGCCGAAGACCTTGTCGTCGCACCCTACGCCTCGGTGCTGGCGCTGATGGTCGCGCCCGAAGAGGCCTGCCTCAATCTAGAGAAGCTGGCCGGCAAGGGCTTCATCGGGCGCTTCGGTTTTTTTGAGGCGATCGACTACACGCCGGCGCGCCAGCGGCGCGGCCAGTCGTGCACGGTAGTGCGCTCGTTCATGGCGCATCACCAGGGAATGAGCCTGCTGGCGATCGCCTATCAGTTGCTCAACCGCCCGATGCAGCGCCGCTTTGCCTCCGATCGGCTGTTCCAGGCGGTGATGCTGTTGTTGCAGGAGCGAATTCCCAAGGTCACTGCGCTGTTTTCGCATACCGCGCGGCTCGCCGAGGTGGCCTCGACGTCGCTCGCCGAAGAAATACCGATCCGCGTCCTGTCCAGTGCCGACACGCCGATCCCAGAGGTCCAGCTGCTGTCCAACGGCCGCTATCACGTGATGGTCACCAACGCTGGCGGCGGCTACAGCCGCTGGAAGGACCTGGCGGTCACTCGCTGGCGCGAGGACGCGACCTGCGACAACTGGGGCAGCTTCTGCTACCTGCGCGAGCTGTCGGGCAGCGGCGAGAACGACGTCTGGTGGTCTGCCGCGCATCAGCCGACCGGCAAGCGCGCGCAGCGCTACGAAGCGATCTTCTCCGAGGGACGCGCCGAGTTTCGGCGCCACGACGCGGTCGCCGGCGACGTCGGCGCGGGGGGCGGCTATTTCGAGACGCATACCGAGATTGTCATCTCGCCCGAGGACGACATCGAACTGCGCCGCGTGCGCATCACCAATCGTTCGCGCCAGCGCCGGATCGTCGAGGTCACCAGTTACGCCGAAGTGGTGATCGCCACCCAGGCGTCCGACGCGCTGCACCCGGCGTTTTCGAACTTGTTCGTGCACACCGAAATCCTGCGCGAGAGGCGCGCTATCGTCGCCACCCGCCGGCCGCGTTCGGCCGACGAAGCGTCGCCGTGGCTGCTGCATCTGATGGCGGTGCACGGCGCGCCGCTCGGCGAGGTGTCGTTCGAGACCGATCGCTCGCGGTTCATCGGCCGTGGTCGCAGCGCCGCCGCGCCGTTGGCGATGAGCGGGCGCGGTCCGCTCGCGGGCAGCGACGGCTCGGTGCTCGATCCGATCGTCGCGATTCGCCATCCGATCGCGATCGATCCGGGCAAGTCGGTGACCGTCGACATCGTCAGCGGCATGGCCGAAAGCCGCGATCTGGCGCTCGGCCTGATCGACAAGTATCAGGACCGCAATCTCTCAGATCGCGTGCTCGACCTCTCGTGGACGCACAGCCAGGTGGTGCTGCGCCAGCTCAACGCCAGCGAGATCGACGCGCAGCTCTACGCGCGGCTCGCCGCTTCGGTGATTTTCGCCAACGCGGCGCTGCGCGCCGACGCGGCGGTCTTGATCAGCAACCGGCGCAACCAGTCGGGGCTCTGGGGCTACGCCATTTCCGGCGATCTGCCGATCGTCCTGCTGCAGATTACCGACGCCGCCAATATCGCACTCGTTCGCCAGCTGGTCGAGGCGCACGCTTACTGGCGGCTCAAGGGGCTGACCGTCGACCTGGTGATCTGGAACGAGGATCACGCCGGTTACCGGCAGCAACTGCAAGACCAGATCGTCGGGCTGATCGCCTCGGGAATCGAGGCCAGCGTCATCGATCGGCCGGGCGGCATTTTCGTGCGGCCGGCCGAGCACATCTCGGGCGAAGATCGGATCCTGTTCAAGTCGGTGGCGCGCGCGTTGATTTCCGATCGCCGCGGAACGCTCGCCGAGCAGCTCGACGATCGCCATTTGATCGAAGCGCGGCCGCCGCAGCTCAAGCCGACGCGTGCGCCGCGTGCCGACTCGGCGTCCGGCGAAGCAGCGCCGGCCAAGGACCTGATTCTCGCTAACGGGATCGGCGGATTCACAGCCGACGGCCGCGAATACGTGATCACCCTCGCTCCGGGCGAAGTCACGCCGGCGCCGTGGGTCAATGTGCTGGCCAACGCCAATTTCGGTACGGTCGTCTCCGAGAGCGGGATGGCCTATAGCTGGGGCGAGAACGCCCACGAATTTCGTCTGACGCCGTGGCACAACGACCCGGTCAGCGACGCTTCCGGTGAAGCGATTTACCTGCGCGACGAGGAGAGCGGCCACGTCTGGTCGCCGACGCCCTTGCCGGTGCGCGCGGCAACGACTTACGTGATCCGCCACGGCTTTGGCTACAGCGTCTTCGAGACCAAGTCCGGCGGCATTCGTTCTGAGCTCTGGATCTATGTCGCGCTTGACGAGTCGGTCAAGTTCTCGGTGCTCAAAGTACGCAACGAGTCGGGGCGGCCGCGCCGGCTCTCGGCGACCGGTTACGTCGAATGGGTGCTCGGCGACCTGCGCGAGAAATCGGCGATGCACGTGGCGACCGAAATCGCCGCACAAAGCGGCGCGCTTTATGCGCGCAACGCCTACAGCAGCGAGTTTGCCGATCGCCAGGCGTTCTACGACGTCGACGATCCGGCGCGCACGCTGACTGGCGACCGCGCCGAGTTCATCGGCCGCAACGGTTCGCTGCGCGACCCAGCGGCGCTGCGCCGCACGCGGCTGTCGGGCAAAGTCGGCGCCGGACTCGATCCGTGCGCCGCGTTGCAGGTGCGCTGCGATTTGGCCGACGGCCAGCAGCGCGAGATCATTTTCCGTCTCGGCGTCGGTCGCAATGCTGACGACGCCAGCCGTCTGGTGCAGCGCTTCCGCGGCGCCGTCGCGGCGCGCGGCGCGCTCGAGGCGGTGCGCCAGTACTGGCAGCGCACGCTCGGCGCGGTGCAGGTCGTCACCCCCGACCCGGCGCTCAACGTGCTGGCCAACGGCTGGCTGATCTATCAGACGCTGGCTTGCCGGATCTGGGCGCGTAGCGGCTATTACCAGTCGGGCGGCGCTTTCGGATTTCGCGACCAGTTGCAGGACGCGATGGCGCTGATTCACGCCGAACCAGCGCGGCTGCGCGGGCAGTTGCTGCTCTGCGCCAGCCGCCAATTCGCCGAGGGCGACGTCCAGCACTGGTGGCATCCGCCGTCGGGGCGCGGTGTTCGCACGCACTGTTCGGACGATTATCTGTGGCTGCCGCTGGCGGTTTCGCGCTATCTCACGGCGACTAGCGACCGCACGCTGCTCGACGAAGCGGTGGGTTTTCTCGAAGGTCGCGCGGTCAATGCCGAGGACGACTCGTACTACGATTTGCCCGGCCGCTCGGCCGACCAGGCCAGTGTCTACCAGCACTGCGTTCGCGCCATTCGCCATGGCCTGCGTTTCGGCGCGCACGGCCTGCCGCTGATCGGTTCCGGCGACTGGAACGACGGCATGAACCGGGTCGGCGTGGGAGGGAAGGGTGAGAGCGTCTGGCTCGGCTTTTTCCTCTGCGAGGTGCTCGGGCAGTTCGCGCCGGTTGCCGCGGTGCAGGGCGACGAAGAGTTTGCGCAGCTGTGTCGCAGCGAGTGCTTGCAGCTACGCCAGCGCATCGAAGAGAACGCCTGGGACGGCCTGTGGTACCGCCGCGCTTATTTTGACGACGGTAGTGCGCTCGGTTCGGCGGGCAACGACGAATGCCGCATCGATTCGATCGCGCAGAGCTGGTCGGTGCTCTCCGGTGTGGCCGACCGCGAGCGTTCGCAGCAAGCCATGGCTGCGGTTAGCGAGCAACTGGTGCGCCGCGGAGCGGGGCTCGTGGCCTTGCTCGATCCGCCGTTCGACCAGGGCGTGCTCGACCCCGGCTATATCCGCGGCTACGTCCCGGGCGTTCGCGAAAACGGCGGGCAATACACGCACGCCGCGATCTGGGCGACGATGGCCTTTGCCGCGCTCGGCGATAAACAGCGCGCCTGGGAGTTAATGGACATGATTAACCCGGTCAACCATGCGCTGTCGGCGGCCGCGGTCGCCACCTACAAGGTCGAGCCCTACGTCGTCACTGCCGACGTCTATGCCTTGGCGCCGCATACCGGGCGCGGCGGCTGGAGCTGGTACACCGGGTCGGCGGGGTGGATGTACCGGTTGATCACCGAATCGCTGCTCGGCTTGCGGCGCGAAGCGGATACGTTGCGCTTCGCCCCCTGTCTGCCGGCGCATTGGCCGTCGTTCGAGATCGATTACCGCTATCGCGAAACGAGCTACCACATCGTCGTCACGCAGGCTGGTGGCGGCGCCGGCGTCAGTCGCTTGACGCTCGACGGCGCCGTGCAGGCCGAGCCGATGCTGCTACTGGTCGACGACCAGCTGGCGCATCGGGTCGAGGTGACGCTGGGGGCGCCATGAGAGCCGTGTGCTGCCCGATTAAGGGAGGAATTGTTTTGGATTGGCGTATAAGTCGTGGCAACTCGCAGTCCGGCCGGGCGATCGCTCCGGCCGATCGAGCTTTAACCGGAGTGGAACATGTTTGAAACGATTTCGATGCGGCCGCTGGCCGACGTGCTGTCTATGCCGATGCCGGTTTCCTCTTGAAAGCGGGAAACCGGATTGTCGTCTGGCTGATTGGCGCGATCGCGCTGCTGATCGTCGGCGTGGCGATTTCCATCTCGACCTTCAGGCAGATCGAAGAGGCTGCAGGAATCCGTCTGCATACGCACAATGTCATCAACAGCGCGGTCGGGTTTCTGTCATCGCTCAAGGACGCCGAAACCGGATCGCGCGGTTATCTGCTGACCGGCGATGCGGCGTTTTTGCAACCCTACCTCGCCGAGCGCGACAGTATCGACGAACATCTGCTGGATTTGCAGAAACGGACGCTGCTTGGCGCTGCCACGGCGCACCTTGACGCCGTCGCGCCGCTGCTTGCCGCCAAACTCGCCGAAATGGCGCAAGCCATCGACCTGCGCCGTCGCCATGACCTGCCTGGCGTACTGGCGCTGGTTTCGAGCGGCCAGGGCAAGCGCCTGATGGATTCGATTCGCGCCGAAATGCGCGGCTTCATCGACATCGAGGAGAGCCTGCTGGTGCAGCGTGAGGCCGAGTTTCAGTCGGATCTGCGCCGCATGTTCAGCCTGATCGTCGGCGCCAGCGTGCTAGCGCTGCTCTTTGCGCTGGCCTTCGCCTGGTTGATTCATCGGCAGACGCAGCAGCGTCTGAAGAACCTGCTGCATCTGGAAACCAGTCGTCTGCTCGAAGTCCAGGCGGCGCTGAATATCCAGTTGCAGCGGACCAATGCGACGTTGCGCGAGAGCGAGGAAGCGCTCGCCGTGACGCTCAACTCGATCGGCGACGCGGTGATGGCGACCGATGTCAAGGCGCGCATCACGCGCCTCAATCCGGCCGCCGAGGCGCTGACCGGGTGGACGCAGGCGCAAGCATTCGGTCAGCCGATCGACGCGGTCTTCCAGATCATCAACAAGGCGTCGCGTCAATCGTCGACGGTGCCGGTGATCGAGACCCTGGCACATGGCACTGTGCAGGGTCTGGCCAACCACACCGTGCTAATCGCGCGCGACGGGACCGAGTATGACATCGCCGACAGTTGCGCACCGATCCGCGACCGCGACAATCAGGTGGTCGGCGCCGTGCTGGTTTTTCGCAACGTGACCGCCGACTATGCGTTGCAGCAGGCCTTGAACGACAGCGCGGCACTGGTGCAAACGGTGCTCAATAGCGTCGCCGACGGCGTCATTTCGCTGCACGCGCGCGGCGGCGTGATCGAAAGGATCAACCCGGCAGCTGAGCAGATGTTCGGCTACGCCGCCGCGGAGCTTGTCGGACGCCATTTCAACCTGCTGATTCCCGAGCTCGACCGCGACCAGCGCGACGGCAGTATCGATTATTACGCTGCCAGCGACAGCGCGCGTGCCGCCGGGCGTGGCCGCGAGGTCGTCGGTCGGTGCAAGGACGGACGCATTTTCCCGCTCGAAATCGCGGTCAGCGAAATGTTGCTCGGCGGCCAGCGCTTCTTTACCGCCATCGTTCGCGACATCAGCGCCCGCAAACAGGCTGAAGCGGCGCTGGTCAAGGCCGGCGCGCTGCAGAGCGCGATCTTCAACAGCGCCAATTTTTCGAGCATCGCGACCGACGCCAAGGGCGTGATCCAGATCTTCAACGTCGGTGCCGAGCGCATGCTCGGCTATACCGCGGCCGAGGTGATGAACACCATCACGCCGGCCGACATTTCCGACCCGCAGGAAGTGATCGCGCGCGCCGCAGCGCTCTCCGCCGAACTCGAGACGCCGATCGCGCCGGGTTTCGAGGCGCTGGTCTTCAAGGCCTCGCGCGGCATCGAGGACATCTATGAACTGACTTATATCCGCAAGGACGGCAGTCGTTTCCCAGCGGTCGTTTCGGTCACTGCGCTACGCGACGATCAGAAGGCGATCATCGGTTACCTGCTGATCGGCACCGACAACACCGCGCGCCAGGCGGCGGAAGCGGCTTTGCAGAAGGCCGGTGCACTGCAGAGCGCGATCTTCAACAGCGCCAATTTTTCGAGCATCGCGACTGATGCCCTCGGCGTGATCCAGATTTTCAACGTCGGCGCCGAGCGCATGCTCGGCTATACCGCGGCCGAGGTGATCAACACCATCACGCCGGCCGACATTTCCGACCCGCAGGAAGTAATCGCGCGTGCCCAGGCCTTGAGTCTGGAGCTCGAAACACCGATCGCGCCGGGCTTCGACGCGCTCGTTTTCAAGGCCTCGCGCGGCATCGAGGACATCTACGAGTTGACCTATATCCGCCAGGACGGTAGCCGCTTCCCAGCGGTCGTTTCGGTCACCGCGCTACGCGACGCGCAGGAGGCGATCATCGGCTACCTGTTGATCGGCACCGACAACACCGTTCGCCAGCGCGTCGAAGCCGAGCGCGCCTTGCTCGAACAGGCGCTGCACGAGAAGAATGCCGAGCTCGAACTGGCGACCTTCGTCGCCGAAAAGGCCAACCGCGCCAAGACCGATTTCCTGTCGAGCATGAGCCACGAGCTGCGTACGCCGCTCAATGCCATCCTCGGCTTCGCGCAGCTCATCGATTCCGGGTCGCCAGCGCCCAGTCCCTCGCAAAAGCGCAGCATCGACCAGATTCTCAAGGCCGGCTGGTACCTGCTCGAGCTGATCAACGAAATACTCGATCTGGCGCTGATCGAGTCGGGCAAGGTGACGTTGTCGCGGGAGCCGGTCTCGCTGGTCGAGGTGATGCTCGAGTGCCGCGCGATGATCGAGCCGCAGGCGCACAAGCGCGGCATCGGCATGAGTTTTCCTCGTTTCGATACGCCCAGCTTCGTCAATGCCGACCGCATGCGCGTTAAGCAGGTGCTGATCAACCTGCTGTTCAATGCGGTCAAGTACAACCGGCCGGAAGGCCTGGTCGTCGTCGACTGCCTGCAGGTCAGCGCCAATTCACGCGACTGCCTGCGTATCAGCGTTCGCGACACCGGCGCCGGACTGTCGGCCGAGCAGATCGCCCAGCTCTTCCAGCCGTTCAATCGTCTGGGTAAGGAAGGCAGCGCCGAGGAGGGCACCGGCATCGGGCTGATGGTCAGCAAACGGCTGGTCGAACTGATGGGCGGACGCATCGGCGTCGATAGCACGGTCGGCGTCGGCAGCGTCTTCTGGTTTGAGCTCGAGATCGCCTGCGCGCCGATTCATGCCGTGCCGGAAGGCGAGCAGGCAGCGCTGGAACCGCCGCCGCTCGCCGACGGTACGCCGCGGCGCACGCTGCTCTACGTCGAGGACAACCCGGCCAACCTCGAACTGGTCGAGCTGCTGATCGAACGGCGCAGCGACCTGCGCCTCTTGAGCGCCGCCGACGGCAAGCTAGGCATCGAGTTCGCTCGCGTCTATCAGCCCGCTATCATCCTGATGGACATCAACCTGCCCGGAATCAGCGGCATCGACGCGATGAAGATTCTGCATGCCGACCCGGCGACGGCGCATATCCCGATCATCGCGCTCTCCGCCAACGCGGTGCCGCGCGACATCGAACACGCGCTCGCCGCGGGTTTCTTCAAATATCTCACCAAACCGATCAAGGTCGGCGAATTCATGGCGGCGCTCGACGTCGCGCTGGAATCCGCGGCGGCCGCCAAACCCGAGGGGAACGCATGATGAACAGTGCAATCAGCAGTGCCGCCATTTTCAACGCCAGCATTCTGATCGTCGACGACCAGGAAACGAACATCGCTCTGCTCGAGCAGCTGCTCGCCGAGGCAGGCTATACTCAGCTTACGTCGACGATGGATCCGCAGCAGGTTTGCGCATTGCACCGCAAGAACAGCTACGACCTGATTCTGCTCGACTTGCAGATGCCGGTGATGGATGGCTTTCAGGTGATGGAGGCGCTCAAGACCAACGACGCTGACGCCTACCTGCCGGTGCTCGTGCTCACCGCTCAGCCGGGCCACAAATTACGTGCGCTACAGGCCGGCGCCAAGGATTTCATCAGTAAACCGTTTGATCTGGTCGAGGTTCGGACGCGAATCCACAATATGCTCGAGGTTCGGCTGCTCTACAAGAAACTCGAGAATTACAGCCGCGAACTCGAACAGACGGTCGCCGAGCGCACCGCCGAGCTGCGTGAAAGCGAGGCGCGTTACCGCAGTTTGACCGAACTGGCGTCCGACTGGTATTGGGAACAGGACGAGAACATGAATTTTACCAAGGTTTCCGGGCCGGTTCTCGAAATGCTCGGCATTCGCGTCGAGTCGCTGGACGGGGCGACCAAGGCCGCCGGCGAAGTCGGTAATAGCGACGTCGGCGGTTGGAACGAAGACGAACGGGTGCTGCTGCAGCAGCGTATCGCCGACCGCCAGCCTTTCCTCGACTTCGTTTTCAGCCGCGTCGACGCCAAGGGCGCGGCGCAGAAGTTCAAGGTCAGCGGCGAGCCGATGTTCGACCGCCACTGCCGCTTTCTCGGTTACCGCGGAATTGGCGTCGAGTTGTTCGATTTTTCCGAACCAACACCACCCGCGGGCGGTCAATAAATGGCTAGCTCTTCGTCAAGGATAGTCATGCATCCAGCGCCCAGTCCAAATCAGAACCATTTGCTGGCCGCGCTGCCGGCCAGCGAGTTCGATCTGCTTTCGCCGCATCTTGAGCTCGTCGCGCTGCCGCTCGGACAGATGCTCTACGAACCCGGCACCCAGTTGGCGCACGCCTATTTCCCGACGACCGCCATCGTCTCGCTGCACTACGTCATGGAATCGGGCGCCTCGGCCGAAACCGCCGGGGTCGGCAACGAAGGCGTGGTCGGCATTTCGTTGTTCATGGGCGGCGACACGACGCCGAGTTCGGCGGTGGTGCAGACCGCTGGCCACGGCTACCGGCTCGATCGCCACACCTTGCTGGCGGAATTCAAGCGCGCCGGTTTGTTCCAGCGCGTACTGCTGCGCTATACGCAGGCGCTGATGACGCAGATGGCGCAGACCGCAGTGTGCAACCGCCATCATTCGCTTGAGCAGCAACTGTGCCGCTGGCTGTTGCTGACACTCGATCGACTGCCGGGCAATGAACTGGTGATGACCCAGGAACTGTGCGCCAGCATGCTCGGCGTCCGCCGCGAAGGGATCACCGAGGCCGCCGGCAATCTGCAGCGCGCCGGTCTGATCAGCTATCGCCGCGGCCACATTGCGGTGACCGACCGTGGCGGACTCGAACGCCACGCCTGCGAGTGTTATCAGGTGGTGAGCGCTGAACTCAAGCGCCTGCTCTCCGACGTTCAGTACCGCCAAGAGGAGACTTAGTCGGGCGTGCCCGACGCGGGGGACGAGTTGGGCACAGCGTGCCCAAGCTACTTGGCTAGTCGGCGGTCCAGCGAAAATCGATGGTCGAGAGCTTGCTCGTGCCGACGTCGATCTCACGTTTTTCCGCTTTGCCGGCCAGGCTGGCGACCATCTGATAATGGCCGGCCGGCAGGCGGGCCAGGAACCACGGCCCGTCAGAGTGTGCGTCGACGACGCGGTGGCCCTTGGCGTCGGTGATCTCGACCCTGACGTTGCTGAGGTATTCGCCCGACGCCCTGGCGAAGACGAGCTTGACGTTATATTCGCCGGTGATCGCCGTCAGGCGGGCGAGCGATTCGTCGCCGACGCCGCCCGACACATAGCTGACGTTGCCGCCCGCCTGGATCACTGGCTCGGCATCGGCGGCAGCGGCCAGCGCCGCCGAGCCGAGCAGGACGGCGGCAATGGCACACCCCAGCAGTTTGTTTTTCAAGGCATTCATCGGTTTCATCTGTGGCTACTCCTGTCTCTCGTTGATCGGTGATGGCTCTGGGCTTGCCGGCCATCGATGGACTGATTATCCGCAAGCGCTGGGCGATTTCTGTGCGCCATCGAACAGAGCGTGTTGCCGCCAGCCGCGATCATCGATGGGGTATTCGCCGGACTTCGCGACGAAGGTCCTTACCGCTGTTTTTCAATGTGAAGCCTAATCCCATGACCCTGACTCGTTCGCTCAAATTGATCGCCGCCGTTTGTTCGGCGGCGCTGCTGCTGGCCGCTGCGGGCCTGGCGATATTCGGCTGGAACTGGCTGCGCGCGCCGCTCGAGCGCATCGTGCTCGAGCGCACCGGTCGCCAGCTGACGATCGGCGGCGATCTCGAACTCGCCTTCGGCTGGCCGCAACCGCGCCTGCATGCCGGTGCCGTGAGTTTCGCCAACCCGGCCTGGGCCAAGGAGAAGCAGATGATCAACGCCGAAGCGGTCGACCTTTCGATCGATCTGTCGCAGTTGTTGCGACTCAACGTCGTTTTTCCTGAAATCCGGCTGACGCGTCCGCTGATCTTCCTCGAACAGGGCAGCGACGGGCGCAAGAACTGGCTGCTCGACAGGAAGCAGCAGGACGAAGGCGCGCGTATCCGCATCGACCGTCTGACGCTCGATCAGGGGCGCCTGGGTTACGACGACGTCGCGCAGAAGACCAGTCTGCGCCTCGAATTGTCGACGCTCGACGGCGTCGCCGCGGGCATGGCTTTCTCGGCGCGTGGCCGCTATCAAGGGCTGCCGCTCACCGCCAGCGGCCAGGGCGGTCCGGTGCTGGCGCTGCGCGATGAGCAGACGCCTTATCCGCTATCCATCGCGCTGCGCATCGGGCCGACCGCGCTCAAGGCCGACGGCAGCGTCACCAGCTTGCTCAAATTTTCCGCGCTCGATATGCGCCTAGCGCTCTCCGGCGACAGCCTGGCGCAACTCTATCCGCTGCTCGGCATCGCTTTTCCGGAAACCAGCGCTTACGCCACCAAGGGGCACTTGGTTCATCGTGGGACGAACTGGCATTACGAAGATTTTTCGGGGCATATCGGTGCCAGCGACATCGCCGGACAGTTGCAGGTCGACACCGGCGGCAAGCGTCCCGCGTTGACCGCCGAGCTGCTCTCCAAGGTGCTCGATTTCGCCGATCTCGGGCCGCTGATCGGCGCCCAAGCGGGCAGCGTCGACGCCGCCCGCCAGGCGGCGCCCGTCGCGTCGTCGGAGACGACGCCGCAAGCGGCGCGGATGCTGCCCGAGATGCCGTTCTCGACCGAGCGCTGGGACAGTGTCGATGCCGAGGTCTCGCTCAAGGCGGCCAGTATCCGCAGCGCCGACGAGCTGCCGCTGGCCGACTTTTCGACCCATTTGAGCTTGCGCGATTCGGTGCTCAAGCTCGACCCGCTCGATTTCGGCGCTGCCGGCGGCCACCTCGCCGGGACGATTGCGCTCGATGGCCGGGCCGATCCGATCGCTGCCCGCGTGCAGTTGCGTGCCAGAAAGATCCAGCTGGCCCAGCTTTTTCCAAGCTATGCGCTCGGCCAGAGCAGCATCGGCCAGATCAACGGCGAGTTCGATCTAGCCGGGACCGGCAACAGCGTCAGAAGCATGCTGGCGAGCTCGAGCGGCAAGGTCGGGCTGGTCGTCACGCGCGGCGAGATCAGCCGCCTGATGATGGAGCGCGCCGGCCTGCATCTGTGGGAGATCCTTGAGCTCAACGTGTCCGGCGACCAGCTCGTCAAGCTGCGTTGCGCGGTCGCCGACTTCGACGTCAGGAAGGGCGCGATGAGCGCCGAAGCGCTGGTCTTCGACACCGAAGTGACGACCATTCTGGGCACCGGCAACATCGATCTTAAGCAGGAAAAACTCGATCTGACGCTCAACCAGAAAACCAAGAGCACCAGTCCGCTCGCCGTGCGCAGTCCGATTCATGTGCGCGGCACTTTCGCCCAGCCCGACGTCGGCGTCGACAAGGGACCAGTTGCTGCGCGCGCCTTTGCCGCGCTGGCGTTGGCGATGGTCAATCCGCTGCTGGCCTTGCTGCCGCTGATCGACGCCGGCCCCGGCAGCGACGCCGATTGTCGGCAACTGGTGAGCGCCGCCCGGGCTTTGCCGCGGACGCCGAAAAAAGGCCCCCGGACAGCGAACTGAGGCGGGGGCCGTGGCTCACCAATCGGGTTCCGAGGAGGAAAGAACCAGTGGGCATGGACGAATTGTCGCGCCGCGCTGGTCCCTTTTCTGTGCGCCAGCGAACACAGTCAACCGGTTGTTTAGGTCGAGCCTTTGCTCTCGGCCGAAGCGTCGGCCGGCAGAAAGCGCGCGACAATATCGCGCGCTAGCCGCACCGGCTTCTTGCTCACCGAATCGAGGCAGCACCAGTAGCTGGCGACTACCGCCAGCACCTCGCCGTCGCGATCGATGACCGTCTTGTAATAGGCGCAGGCGCCCAGCAGTTTCTTCAACAGCACCTTGATCTGCACGTGGTCGTTGAGAAACGCGGGGTGCCGATAGCGAATCTCATGCTTAAGCGCGACCCACAGATGCGTCGCCACCGCCTCCTTGGGCGCCAGACGGCGCCAATGTTGCAATACGGCCGCCTGTACCCAGGTCAGGTAAACGGCATTGTTGACGTGGCCCATTTCGTCGATTTCATCGGCGGCAACATAAACGTCGTATTCGTAGGGCGAGGCAGTGTAAGCGGTCATGACGTGTTCCTCGAAAGGAAGTCCAGTATATACTATCAGCGATGATAGTAAGCAAACCCGAAGCGCCGACCAAACGTCGCCGTCGGACGATGACCGAAATGCGCGACTTAATCCTTCAGGAAGCCCGCCAACTGGCGGCCAGTGAAGGGCCACAGGCGGTCACGCTGAAGGCCGTGGCGACGCGCTCCGGTGTCACCCACGGCAACGTGACCTACCATTTCGGCACCATCGACGCGTTGCATACCGCGCTGATCACCGCGATCTTCGACGACCTCACGGCGGCCACCGCCGGAGCGGTGGCGCACCTGCGGCGGGGTGAAATGAACACCCGCGACGTCGTGGATGTGGTATTTGACGCCTTCGCCGTCGCTGGCGCTGGCCGGCTCGTCGTCTGGCTGGCGGCGACCGGCGCGGATCATCGGCTGACTCCCTTTTACGCCGGCATCGCCGAATTGGTCGGCGCTCTCGCGCAGAGCGAGGCGGGGCGACACGCCGGCGGGGCCGACGGCATCGGACTGATGGTCGCGACCTTGGTCATGTCGGCGCTCAGCGATTCGCTGATCGGTGCCGATCTGGTGTCCGCGCTCGGGCTTGAGCGCGACGCCGTTCGGCAATTCGCCGCCGAGGCGCTGGCCACCTTGCGCGAGAGACGAGCGGCGAGCCCGGGCTAACGCGCGATGCGGCAGCTTGAACCCTCGGCGCATCATCTACCGTGCTGGTGGCGGCCGTTGCTCGGCCGCTTCGGCAGCAAAGGCCGCCAGTTCCTGCAACGTCGCCTGCACCGCCCGATTGGCCGCGATCACGGCGCCGTAGGGACCTTCGCTGGTGACTGCGACGCGCTCGTCGAATTCACGCCAGGCGATTACCGTGCGCGTCGTGTTGTCGAGCAAATAGGCGCGTAGCGTCAAACGCACGCGACCAGGCTGGCTCAGGAGGTCGTGTTGCAGGCGGACGAGCTCGGTGTCGAGCCGCAGGTCGCCAGCGGCGGCGCTGGGCGCCAGGACGACGGCGCGAAAATTGCCGCCGGCTTCGAGCGCAGCGACGATCAGTGGGGCGATCATTTGCGCCGGTGGGGCGATCCACTCGCTGTGCGCATAGTATTCAAGCTGGTGCGCAGCGCGTACGTAGGCGATGCGCTGGCTGGCGTAGCCCGCTGCCGCGTGCGGCGGACTGACGATCAGCGTCGGCGCCGCCTGTCGCGTCGTGCGTGGCGCGGTGTCTGCCGCGCCGTCGAGCGAATAGACCGTCGGCGGCGCGCTCGGCGTCGGACCGAGCGCGCCGCAGGCGCAGAGAGTGAGCAGCAGGGCGGTGGCGCCGAGCCGGCAGCTTGATACGCGGAAAAAATGGATCATGGTTGTCCCTTGGCTGGTGCGGCGTTTGACGAGGATTCGCCCGGGCCGTCTGCAGTGGGCTGGCGACCGAACAGCAGGCTTGCCGGATTGCGCTCGGTCTGCTCGCTCAGGCGGCGCAGCGAGTTCGACAGCGCGGAGAGTTCGCCGAGCAATCGTTCGAGCTCGGGCAAGGTTTCGGCGGTGAAGCGTTGCACATCGGTACCGATGGCGCCGACGGCTTTTCCGGCGCTGGTGCTGGTCTGCGTGACCGAATGGCCCATTTTTTCAATCGATTCGGCGCCGCGTCCGATGCGCTCGATTGCTGGCCCGAGTTGCGCCGACGCGCGCGAGCTGTTTTCGAGTGTGCGTGCGGCGTCGGTGATCCCCTGGTCGATCGTTTTTTGGCGTGCCGCGACGGTGTGCGCGACAATCGCCAGGTCGGCGAGCGCGCTCTTGAACGCGGCCTGGTTGTCTTCGCTGAGCAGCGCGTTGAAATTGGTCGAGGTGCTGTCGAGTTTGGTCAACACGCTGGTCATCACGTTTTCGAGCCGCGCGCTGAGCGACGGCTTGCTGCGGATCAGCGGGTAGCTGCTGCCGTTGGCGGCGAGCAGCGGCGGCGCGTCGCGCGCTCCGCCGGAAAGTTCGACGTAGGTGATTCCGGTCAGCCCCTGGGTTTTGAGCACCGCCAAGGTGTCCTCTTTGATCGGCGTGCCGCGTTCGATCGAAAAGAGCAGGAGCACGCGTTCAGGATTGGCCGGATCGAGCTCGATTTCACTGACCTTGCCGACGTTGACGCCGCTGTACTTGACCGGCGCTTCGAGGTTAAGACCGGCGACCGACTCTTCGGCGATCATCTGATAGAGGTCGTATTTCTTCTGCAAGGCGCCGCCCGACGCCAGCCAGAGCGCGCCGGCGACCAGCGCGGCGCCGAGGATCAGTACGAAGGCGCCAACGATCGCGTAATTCACTTTGGTTTCGATGATGATCTCCCTGTTTGTTTTGCGTCCTGCGGCTTGGTGGCCGTTGCGCTTTGCTGTGCCGATCGGCCGCGCGCGCCGGTAAAGAACTGCTGGATCGCCGGATGGTCGATCTGCGCGAGTTCATTCATCGTTCCGACGCCTTGCATGCGGCCGTCGCCGAGCACGGCCACGCGGTCGGCGACGGCCCACAGCAGGTCGAGGTCGTGGGTGATCATGACGATGGTCAGGCCGAAGAGGTCGCGCAGTCTGAGCACCAGTTCGTCGACTTCGCCAGCGCTTTGCGGGTCGAGGCCGGCGGTCGGCTCGTCGAGAAAGAGCAGTTGCGGGTCGTGCGCCAAGGCTCGCGCCAGCGACGCGCGTTTCATCATACCGCCCGAAAGTTCGGACGGGTACTGGTCACCGACTTCGGGCGAGAGTCCGGTCAGCGCCAGTTTGCACGAAGCGATTTGATCGATCAGCGCGTCGTCGAGCGCGGTGTATTCGCGCAGCGGCAGACCGATGTTTTCCTTGATCGTCAGCGAGCCGAACAGGCCGCCGTGCTGGAACATCACGCCCCAGCGCTGGCGCAGCGCGAGCGCCTGCGCGTCATCGATATCCTTGAGATCGACGCCGAGCACGCGGATAGCTCCCGAATCGGGGCGGTGCAGCAGGATCATTTCGCGCAGCAGCGTCGATTTTCCCGAGCCGCTGCCGCCGATTACGGCGAAGATCTCGGCGCGGCGAACCTCAAGGTCGATGTCGCGATGCACGACGTGATCGCCGAAGCGCGTCACCAGCTTGCTGATCTCGATCACGGCGGGGGCGGTGGCGCTTGGCATCTCAGAGGTCGAGCGCGCTGAAGACGACCGAGAACAAGGCGTCGGCAAGGATCACCAGGAAGATCGCCTGAACGACGCTGCGCGTCGTCTGGCGACCGACGCTGTCGGCGCCGCCGGCGGTGCGAAAGCCCTGGAAGCAGCCGATCACCGCGATGATGATGGCGAATACCGGCGCCTTGAAAAGTCCGGTCAGGTAGGCGGTGACGCTGACCGCCTTGACGAAACGCTCGAGAAACTCGGGGAAGCCGACGTCCAGTTGGGCGCGCGCCATGATCATGCCGCCGAAGACGCCGAGCACGTCGGCGAACAGAGTGAGCAGCGGCAGTGCGATGAGCAGCGCGAAGATTTTTGGCACCACCAGCATATTGAGCGGCGCGATGCCGAGCGTGCGCATGGCGTCGATCTCCTCGGTCACCGACATCGTCCCGATCTGTGCGGCGTAGGCTGATCCCGAGCGTCCGGCGATGATGATCGCGGTGATCAGCGGCGCGAACTCGCGCAGCATCGAGAGTCCGACCAAGTCGGCGACGAAGATGTTGGCGCCGTACTGGCGCAGTTGATCGGCGCCCTGGTAGGCGACGACGATGCCGAGCAAAAATGAGAGCAGGCCGACGATCGGCAGTGCGTCGAAGCCGGCGCTGCGGATGTTGAAGAGGATCGTCCGCCAGCGCAATCGCGCCGGATGCGCGAGGCAGGCGCCGATGGCGCACGCGCATTGGCCGACGAAGCTAAGCAGCGCCAGCGACTGTTCGGCCAGGTCCATGGTGCTGCGGCCCAGGCGCTCAAGCGTCGATGGCGCGGCTCCGGCTGGCGTGGCGGGGCGGTCTTGCTGCGCGACCTGCTCGGCGACGGCGTCGAACAGCGTGGCAAACTGCGCTGGCAGATCGCTCAGTTCGTTAGCGTCCCCCCGATCTGCGTGCCGGCGCAGGTATCTTTGCAGAACCCAGGCACCGACCGTGTCGAGCGATTCGATGCCTGAACCGTCGATCGTTCCGTTGGCCGGCAGCGCGTCGAGTTGCCGTTCGACAGTACCGATCCCAAGCGCAGTCCATGACCCCGAGAGCGCAAGGTGCTGCGCAATCGGTTCGGCAATGGCGGCGGGGGTGAGTTGCAGGGCGTCCATCGGCCAAGCATAGGGGGGCTGAGGCGCGCTGTTTGTTCGCCAACGAACGGAACGCTGATTGAACCGAAGAAACAATTCACCGGGTCGACTGGGTTTTCGACGGCGAGGCCACTATCATGGCGGATTGAGTTTGCTCTGGAAAATGATGCTATGAACGAAGCAATTGCCGACCTCGTCAAGCCGTTGTTGCAAGCCTCTGAGGTCGTCGTTTTCAGCGGTGCCGGACTCTCAGCCGACAGTGGGATCCCGACCTTTCGCGACGGCGCGACCGGCTTGTGGGCCAACGTGGACCCCGACGAGGTGGTCAGCATCGCAGGCTTCGAGCGGAACCCGGGCAAGGTTTGGGACTGGCACGAAACAATGCGCGCGCTGTTCGCCGAGGTGACCCCCAATGCCGGACATCGGGGCATCGCCGAACTCGCCGCCTTATTACCCAAAGCCCGGATCACGGTGATTACCCAGAACATCGACGGTTTGCACCAGGCGGCCGGCAGCACGCGGGTTTTCGAAGTGCATGGCAGCGCGCTGCGCGTTCGCTGCCACCATCACTGCGGCTTCGTCGCGCAGTGGCCGCTCGGCGAGCCGGCGCCGCGTCAATGCCCGTCGTGTGGCGCGCGCGTTCGCCCGGATGTGGTGTGGTTTGGCGAGCCGCTCGACGATTCTGTTTTTTCAAACGCCGTCGACTCGTCGCTTGGCGCCGACGTCTTCATCAGCGTCGGTACGTCGGCGATCATCCAGCCTGCGGCGAGTCTGCCGATGGCGGCCAAAGAATCCGGCGCGCTGATCGTCGAGGTCAATCCGCATCTGACGCCGTTTTCAGAGTTCGCCGATTATTCTGTGCGCGCCGGGGCGTCGGAGTTTTTCCCGATGCTGTGCGCCACGCTCGCGCGCAGTGTTTAAGCGGAATACAGGGTTGGGTTCTCGGGTCGTCGGCGAACGCGAACGTTGATTCTGCGCGTTAACTCGGTTGCTTCTGTCACCGGGGCGGCAAAGGAATTTTCTTCAAAGTGCTGGCTTTTTATGCGAGTATTCTTGCGCGCGGGATGGTTTTGGGTTTTCTTTGGTGGTGCTCGATCGGCGATAAAAAAGTAATACGATTGGTGTGCTCAGGCAGCTGAAGTCGGCGTTGTTCCCGAAGGTGTTGCGATCTGGGGGGGAGCATGAAACGAACAAGGGGCGTTTTCTGGTGCGGACTGCTTCTTTGTCTGGGCTTGAGTTCCGGAGCGTTTTCGCGGACCGCCGAGCACAGTAAGTTCGATGCCTTGCAGGGGCCATTCAACACTGGCCCGGCGGTGACCAAGGCGTGCTTGAGCTGCCACAACCTCGCAGCGCATCAGGTCATGAAGAGCGTGCACTGGACCTGGGACAAGATCAGTCCGTCCACCGGCAAGCGCCTGGGTAAGAAAATCGCCGCCAATAATTTCTGCGGATCGCCGCTCTCCAATGAGCCGCGCTGCACGAGTTGTCATGCCGGGTATGGCTGGAAGGACCAGTCTTTCGATTTTACGCAGCAGGACCATGTCGATTGTCTGGCCTGCCACGATACAACGGGAACGTACAAAAAAATAGCAACCGACGCCGGTCACCCGCTTTACGAGCCGCGCGAGATTCCTCCGGGGAGCGGCAAGATCGTCCAGCCGCCGGATTTGGCGCTGATTGCCCAGCAAGTCGGGAAACCCGGGCGCAACAATTGCGGCGCCTGCCACTTCAATGGCGGTGGCGGCGACGCGGTGAAGCACGGCGATCTCGACTCTTCGTTGATCAAGCCAGCCAAGTCGCTCGATGTGCATATGGGTGTCGATGGGCAGAGCATGGTCTGTGCCGATTGCCACACCTTTAACGATCACCAGCCGTCCGGCAGCCGCTATGCGGTGCGCGCCTCCGATCCTCATGGGGTCGATCTGCCGCGCGACGACCACGACCGTGCGACCTGCGCCTCCTGCCATGGTGAGATGCCGCACCGGGAAGGAAAACTCAACGACCATACCAACCGCGTCGCCTGCCAGAGTTGTCATATCCCGGAGTTTGCGCGTGGCGGAATCGCCACCAAGATGCTCTGGGATTGGTCGACCGCCGGCAAGCGTGGTGCGGACGGCAAACCGCTGTTCATCAGCGATGAGCATGGCCATTTGATCTATTCCGCCGAGAAAGGTGATTTCAAGTATGCGCAGAACGTACGTCCTGAGTACAAGTGGTACAACGGCATCGTTAACCAGATCGCCATCACCGACAAGATTGACGACAGCAAGATCCTCGAAATCAATCGGGTTGAAGGCGATGCCAATGATCCCAAGGCACGTATCTGGCCGTTCAAGGTGATGCACGGCAAGCAGCCCTACGACAAGGTCAACAAAACGCTGGTCGTCAATCACGTCTTCGGCAAGGACGACACCGCTTTCTGGACCAATTTCGACTATGCCAAGGCGATTCAGGCGGGAATGGACTACGCCGGTTTGCCCTATAGCGGCGAGTTCGGCTTCATCGAAACGCGAATGAACTGGTTCATCACCCACATGGTCGCGCCCAAGGAAAAGGCCGTTCCTTGCGGCGAATGCCATACTCGATCGGCTCAGGGGCGTCTGGCCGGCTTGACTGATTTTTACCTGCCCGGGCGCGACGCCATGCGGTGGCTCGATGTCGTCGGCTGGACTGTGGTCGCTTTGGCAATTCTGGGAGGGCTGGCGCACGCCCTGGCACGCGTTGCGATTGCACGGCGTAATCGGAGGTCATCATGAGCACTGAACGCGTAATGATCTACAAGCGCTTCGAGCGCTTCTGGCACTGGTCGCAGGCCATCCTGATCATCGGCATGATGATTACCGGCTTCGAGATCCATGGTACCTACCACCTGCTTGGTTTCGGCAAGGCAGTCGAACTGCATACCCTTTTTGCCTGGACAGTCCTGACTCTCTGGGCGTTTACCATCGTCTGGCAATTTACGACGGGAGAGTGGCGTCAGTATCTGCCGGGGCTGCGCAATGTTGATGCGATGATCCGCTATTACCTGTCCGGTATTTTTCATGGCGGGAAGCACCCGTTCAACAAAACCGCGCTGCAAAAGCACAATCCGTTGCAGCGACTGGCCTATCTTGCTTTTCTGGCGCTTATGGGACCGTTGATCTGGGGCTCGGGTCTGCTCTATCTCTTCTATAACGAGTGGCCAAAGTTCGGGCTGGATGCCTATCTTGCGCTGGAGTGGGTAGCCTTCGTGCATGTGCTCGGGGCTTTTACCATAACCACCTTCTTTTTTGTTCACGTCTATCTGACGACCACCGGGCCGACGCTTACCTCGCACATCCGGTCAATGATTACCGGCTACGACGATCATTGAACTCTCGCGGTGCCGGGGAAAACACGATTTCCTGACAGCGCGCAGAGGCAGTCGAGCGAGCCGGCCAGCATGGGCAACGGCGGGCGCATCATCTGGGTCGATAAAACAAAAAGGCCAGTCCGAAGACTGGCCTAAGTGGTGATACTACACCGTTATTCTGGTGCGCCCGGAGCGATTCGAACGCCCGACCCCTTGGTTCGTAGCCAAGTACTCTATCCAGCTGAGCTACGGGCGCTTTGTGTTTTTGAAGCCGCGCATTGTACATGGCCGCTTCGCTGACTTCAAGCGGTGCGGTCAGCGCCAGGTTTTTTGACCAGAAAATAAAAAGGCCAGTCCGAAGACTGGCCTAAGTGGTGATGCTTCACCGTTGTTCTGGTGCGCCTGAGGCGATGAAATAACCCTCCGATGCCCAACCCATCGTTCGATGGGACCGCCGGCAAGCGGGGCTTGCCGGTACCCCGTCGGCTTCGCCGCCGGGCGGCCCCTCAACTCAAACGTTCGAGCGTCATCGCTCGCGTGGCTCGCGACTTCGCCCCACTTGTTCGGGCAATGCCGCCCCCGAAGCCGGCCGGCATCCAATCCCCTGCACGGCGGGGGTGATGCTCAACTCCGTAAACGTTAGGAGTGTCATGGCGTCGGAATTGTCATCGTTGGACGAAAAGCGCTACCGCCGGACTGACGAGGTTCTTCACTACATCTGGGACCCAATCGGAGTTGCGGGCGACACAGACCCGGCGCAACGACTCATGCCCGTCAAAGAGCTTGGAAAGAAAACTGAGCGAGGCATGTTCGCCCGATTCAAGCTGGATTACCTCGTATCCTGCGGCGATCAGCCTCTCGCTGATCAGTTACAACAGATCAAGGTCATCATCAACAACCAGCAGGCGAGCACCAGTCATTCAGCGCCCTTTACTTCCGCGGCGCAGTTCGCGATCAATGGCCAGTACGGCGTCGAGTCTCTGTTGCAGATCATCGCCGCGTTTTTGGCTTTCCTTCAGTTCGAGCTCAAGGCGACGTTTTTCTTCAAGGCAATGACGTTGTCGCTGAGACTGCTGGCGTTCCAGCTCATTTATCCGCTGGATATCGGCCGCTGAACGTGTTGTTGTCGCTGGCGTCTCGGGATTTTCGACCAGCGTCGGTGGCGCTGAACTACAAGCGGTCAACACCAGCGTCGCAAACAGAGCTGGCACCATGGACCACGGCAACTGGAGAGGTTCAAATTTCAGCAGGGTATGTTTATCGAGCATATTTCTGAACTCTCGCAAAAGAAGCTTCGAGCGGCAGAAGCACACGAAAATGGGCGCGCCCTCCGCTGAGCGACAATATAACGGCACAACCTGCAACTTGCTGCAAAAACGTCTCAAAGCTTTCCCGCGGAGAACGTCTCAAGCAGGAGGCCGATGAACATCCACGTCACAAAAGCGGATGGCATTCCGCCCGGCCTCTTTGGCTTGATACATCGCTTCGTCAGCCCACTTGAGGATTTCCTCTTGGCAGGCTTCATCGCCAATGAAGAAGGTAACGCCGAGACTCACGGAGCAATGATGTTCGACCGTTTTTTCGGCTTGGCCAGCAGTCTCAATGGTCAGCAGATAGGGGTCCGACAAAGTACAACGAATTTTTTCTGCGATGGTTCGGGCTTGTGCTGCTGATTCTTCCTTATCCACATCCAGTTTGCTGATCATCACCACAAACTCATCGCCGCCAAAGCGCGCCACGGTGTCGGTCTGGCGCACGCAGCTTTTCAGGCGATTCGCCACCTCGATCAGCAGCAAATCGCCCACTTCATGCCCATGAGTGTCATTGAGCGGCTTGAAATTATCCAGATCAAGGAACATCAATGCGCCATAGCAGTTACTGCGGGCGCTGGCGGCCATGGCCTGAGCCAAGCGGTCCTTGAGCAGGCGGCGGTTGGGAAGCTCGGTGAGCGCGTCATGGAATGCGAGTTGACGCACATGATTTTCCATCTGCTTGCGCTCGGTGATGTCATGAGACACCAAAACCACGCGCTCAACCAGGCCTTGGCGATCCTTGATCACGCTACCGACCGATTCCAATTCGCGGACACTGCCGTCGGCCATCAGCAGGCGATAGTCGATGTGGCGTCCGATCCCGGTCTGCACGGTCTCCCTGAACATCTGTTTGACGCGCTCCTGGTCATCCGGATGAATCTCGTTGAAGGAATCCGTGCCGTGCATGGCACTGTTGGGCGCGAAGAATTTCCGGTACGAAGGACTGCTGTAGAGTCGCTTTCCTTCCCGGTCAAACACCGCAATGAAGTCGCCAATGTTCTCGGCGATCAGATGAAAAAACTCCTTCTGTTCGCGCAAGGCCTCTTCTCGTTGCCCCAGCGTTTCCAGCAGACCATTGAAACCTCCGATCAGTTCACCGATTTCGTCATGCCGGGCAATGGGCAAGGGTTGCACGGGCTGATCCGTAGCGGACTGTTGGGACAGTGTTTTCGCCGCCGTCAGCAGCGGTGAAAGCTGGCGTCGCAGCATCCACCAGGTCAATCCGGCGGCAAGCAAAGTCAGCAGTAGCGTGGTGGCCAACATGCGCTGCTGCATGGCATGAATCGGAGCAAAGGCTTCTTCGGTCGGCAGGATGGCCTCCATGTCCCAGTTTGCTACCGGGATGTGCTTGGAGGAGGTCAGTATTTCGACTCCCGTGGCACTGGTGTACACGACAGAGCCTTCGTAGCCATCGATGAAGCGGTCAAGCACCGGATTGATGCCTGGCTCGGGAAAGCGAGCCAAGACTTGGCTTTTGTCGGTAGCGCTAACGATCAACCGGTGTTGTGGCGCGGCAACCACATAGCCGCCTGTTTTGCCGAAACGATTTTCGGTGACTTTATCCAGGAAATTGGGAAGGTCGAGGATGGTCACTCCGGCCAGAGCGCCGACCACTTTGCCCTGTGCGTCGCTAATGGGGACCACCATGATAAAAACCGGTTTCTTCAGCACCCGGCCAACGACGGGGCGACCGATCGCTCGCTTGCCTTCCTTGAGCGCAGTAGCAATAGCATTATCGTCCAAATAATTGACGCCGATTCGTCCCGGAGACTTCGACGTGTCGGCAAGCGCGGTACCATTTAGCCCAAGGGCAATGACGCCGCCGTTGAACGGTCCGTGAAGGATCGGAAGTCCTTCGAGGAAGCCTTGTAATGACTTCGTTTTTCTCAAAGTGGCCGGAGAAATGCTTCCGGCCACGACTTCTAGCACGCGCAAACGAACGTCCAGTTGGGCATTGACCTCTGTGGCAATGAGCGTCACGGTCGAAAACTGCTGCTCGCTCAACAGGCGTTCCATGTCCTGGCGCAACATCTGGCTGGCGTAAAACGATAGCGACCACAAGCTCAGCAGGAAAATAAGCAGCGTGAACAGGGTGATTCTGGTTTTGAGGGAATGCCGACGGAGGACAGTCGAAGCCATGTTCGTTTTCACCTTTGGAAAGGGTAACTGTTCCTGGGGGGCGCCCGGATGCGCCATGCCGCAGAATATAGTACTCCGCCAAGCTTGCCCGGATGGATGTGAATCATCGACCTGAAAACCGCAGTTGTTCTCGCAAAGGTGACCAAAGCTCCCCCCAAAGAGCGACCAGCAATCGTGCAAAGGATAGAAAAGGGAAGATCAGCTTCTGAAGACGGCACAATCATGTGGCGGGCAGAGCGCAGTCGGACACGCGAAGTAGTATTGAGGTTCGCGCGTGGTCACGTCGCATACGAGCTTGGACTACTCGGCCTCCACATCCACGACATGCGGCATACGGTAGGAATGCGGTTACGTGAAGCAGGGGTCAGGTCAGTCAGGGAAGAGACGATTGCTGACATTCTTTGGTACACCCGCCAGGGGATGACGGCCCACTACTCGGTGGTACAGATTGAAGAGCTGGTGGGGGCGCTTGACCGCATTACGGATGAGTGCAGTCGGATCAACCGGAGTCTGGATATGATTCGTCGGGAACGATTCGGGGAGAAGAGTCCCCAGAAAGCCCCCACGGAAAGAAAAACGGGTTAAGCCGTTTCTGGCCTAACCCGCTAATTTGCAACCGGTATTCTGGTGCGCCCGGAGCGATTCGAACGCCCGACCCCTTGGTTCGTAGCCAAGTACTCTATCCAGCTGAGCTACGGGCGCTTTGTGTTTTTGAAGGCCCGAATTATACATGGCTGCTTGGCTGACATCCAACTATTTTTCCGTTTTTTTTGTGGTGTTCGTTTTTTCCTGTGTTGGCGCCGATTTTTCCCCTTCGCCATGGCCCAGTCGTTTGGACAGCGTCGCGGCGGCGTCCTTGATGCTTGCCGCGAGTTCGCTGTCCCAGTCCATCTTGAAGTGGCCCATGGTACCGAGCGAGGTGATGGCGGCGATCATGCGGCCGCTGTGGTCAAAGACCGGTGCGCTGAAACCGTTGATTCCGGGCGTCACGCTGCCGCTGGCTCGCGCTATGCCGTGGCGGCGGATTTCGTCGAGTTGCTGGTCGAGATCGCGGATCACAGCGCTCAGGGGGAGGTGGGTGTTTTCCGCGGTGGCGCGCAATTCGGCATCGATTTGCTTCTTCATGTAGGCCGAGCGGTAGAAGGCGGCGAACGCCAGTCCGGTGGCTGAGCTGGTCAGCGGAAGAACGACGCCGGTGCGCAGGGTGACGGTGACTGGTCCGCCGGCTTCGATCCAGCGGACGCAAGTGGCGCCGTGGTTGCCCCACATTGCCAGGGCGACGGTTTCGCCGACGTGTTCGCAGAGGTCGTCGAGGATGGGGGTGGCCAGACGCACGACGTCGATCCTGGCCAGGCTGGCTAGCCCCAGTTCCAGGGAGAATCCGCCGAGATCGTAGCGTCCGCTATTGGCGTCCTGTTCGACGAGCCCCATGCGCATGAAACTCACCAGGTAGCGGTGCGCCTTGGCGGCGGGCATGGCGGCTGATTGGGCTAGGTCGCGCAGCATCATCGAACGGCCGTTGGCGGCTAGCGCGTGCAGCAGGCGGGAACCGACTTCGATGGACTGGATGCCTTGCTGCTGCTTGGTTGGGGCGTTTGTCATGAACGGGATTGTCGCGAAGTTTTGTTGTTGCATTGTAGCCATTTGGCGTTCGCTGTGAACTGTGGACGCAGAAACGGTTTCGCGTTCGGCGTCACTTGCCAATCCGGAGCGGAGCGGGGAATACCTCGCTGGTCTGCGTTGCGTCGCATCATGATCGTGTTGCTTTTTTATCTGTGATGATGCGAATGCGGCTGCCGGCAGGCTTGGTGTGGTTGATCCGCCGCATTTGCGTCATCCCGTGATGTCAAATAGTGAGCGTTTCGCTTGCAATGGCTCGACGACTAGGCTATAGTTCGCCCCCTCGCAACACAGCAGCCCAGCCGGCAACGGCGCAGCGAGAAAGTTTCAAACAAAGTGCTTGACCGGGTGAATCGAAGTTTGCTATAGTTCGCCCCCTCGCTGCACGGCAGGCCAGTCGGAGACGACGAAGCAGGTGGTTTGAAACGTGTTGAGAGGTGAAGAAAAAACGTCAAATATTTTCTCTTCAAATTACGGACGCGGGGTGGAGCAGTCTGGCAGCTCGTCGGGCTCATAACCCGAAGGTCACAGGTTCAAATCCTGTCCCCGCAACCAAGCAGTACGCTCTTTAAAAATCTGACAATCGATAGGTGTGGGTTTTTGGTCTAGTTGAATACTGCTTAGGCAGTGTCGCAAAAAGATGCAACAAAAACTCGCACGATGAAGTAAAAAAGTCTGTGGATCTTAGGATCTGCAGGACGTCAAGCGAGAGTTTTATCAGGAATTAAACTGAAGAGTTTGA